>Ga0364880_10033_pt1 | contig 94858 bp, 88 predicted proteins | sample ExccelJu500001D3_5_FD_206927 | JGI IMG/M metagenome (GOLD analysis project Ga0364880, IMG submission 206927) | Enriched cells from Trout Bog Lake Hypolimnion, Wisconsin, USA - BchlTB.July30.5000.01.D3 | ecosystem: Environmental > Aquatic > Freshwater > Lake > Hypolimnion/Profundal zone | place... | reverse complement strand
AAACGCATGGAACGCCCGTGGCCATCGCTTCCATCAGGGAAACGGGCACTCCTTCTGCAAAGCTGGCCAAAGCAAAAATGTCTGCCCTCCGCAAATAATCCAGAACGCGGTCGTGGTTCTGCGCGCCTTCGAACCGGATCCTTTCGGAAAGGCCCCGCCTGCACACGTCTTTCTCCAGCGCTTTCCGATCAGGCCCGTCGCCCACAATCCTTAACAGAACATTGCAGCCACGGCACACCAACAGCTCCACCGCATCGATTAGCACTTTTTGTCCCTTGTCACGGACGACTCTCCCCACGCAAAGGATCTCAACCGTGGTCCCTGCTTCGCGAGATGGGCGCACCGGAAACTTTTCAAGCTCAACCCCGAGAGGGACCACCACGAGCTTCGCCCGGGACCGCTCTGTTGCTTTAAGGATCTCATTTCGCGCGAATTCGCTTATGCAGATCACGAAAAGCGCTCCTTCGGCTTTTTCCGCTAAATGGTTTTTGACAACGTTTTCAAAATCGGTCGGACCATGCACGGTCATAGAGTAAGAAATGCCGAAGATCTTCGAGGCAAGCAATCCCACCATGGCTGCTGGATTCGCAAAATGGATATGAAAATGCCGGAGCTCATTCTTTCGCATCCACTCTCCGACCATCACGGCCTCTGCAAAGTAAAACACTCCGTAGAAGCCGTTTAAACGAACCGCTTCAAAAAAGCCCTTGAGGTAATTAACTGGAAAGCGAAAGAACGCTCCAAGGTGTGCGAGAAGAAAATCCTTCAACAAGTTCCGTTTGACATAGTAGGTTCTTTTTTTTTCCTCTGCTTCCTCTTCAGTCAGCGCGTCATAAGTTCGATCCGGCCCGTTAATGGAAACTAGCCATATTTTCACTCCTTGCCGGCGAAGCAGCAGGACCTCCCGTAGTATAAAAGTGTGTGAAATCGCCGGATAGCGACTTATTAAGTATCCCAGCCTCATAATTTCATGCCTTCTCCGTCCATACATTTGTGGAAAACGCAGACGATCATACCCTATACCACAGCTTATCTTTTATTTGCCTGGCAAGAAACAGCAGCCCGGAAACAAGCGGGAGAGTGTCCAGTTTTTTGGTGAGAATATCGCTGCGGGAACTTCCCTGAATGCCCAGAACGGGAGAGCTGACAAGCGTAACCCCGTCGGAATTCTTCTTCCGAAACCACGCAAAAGCGCCGTCGAGATGCATGGGCCCGCCTTCGGAGCTTCCCGGCGGTCTTTGCATTAACGCTTCGAGAAATCCTATCATCCTCCCGAGCGCCTCGCCTCGAATGGCGTAGAAGTGCGCGCACATGATTTTTGCATCTTCAGGGCATCTCCTCATAATTTCTTTCGCAGGTTTACTAAAAACAACTTTGTTCCCAAAATAGGCCATGTCCCATATTTTGCTTTCAAGCTCCCGGATTATTTTTTGTTGAAAACAAACGAGATTTTTTTGAAAAACAAGATCGTCTTCCATAACAAGAATATTTTTCGCGTTTCTCCGTCTCGCGTCCCTGAACACACCCAGATGGGCCTCAAAACATCCTCGGGCCCCCAAGGACGGGAAGCCATTGTCTTGCGTGCAGACAACACCTGGAAACACGACTACGCTGGCAAGATCACAGCCGTACCGGCCAAGCTGTCTTTTTAATCTATTCAGCCTGTCTTTTCTGGCAGGAAGGCTGATTACGTACTTTGCGTCGAAGTAATCAAAAAACTCCATCGGGCGCTCGATTCATCGATATGTTTTTATTGTTCTGGCGAGCTTTGCCTTACCTACGGTTTATCAAAACTATTACGCTGTTCAATAAATCCGAGTGATAATTCCCCCTCTTTTGTAAAGAGGGGAAAGGGGAGATTTATTAAATCCCTCTCGGTCCCCCTTTACGAAAGGGGGAGCCCCAGCTTGGTGATATCATCCGGACTTAGCAAACACCGTACTATTAACCCTTTATGCGTCTTGCCGGAACGCCGGCGACTGTGGAGAAGGCGTCCACGTTGTGGGTCACAACGGCGTTCGCTCCGATGACAGCATTGTCGCCAATGCTAACACCCGAAAGAACACAAACTCCGCGGCCAATCCAAACGTTTTTCCCGATAGAAATGGAATCGCTTTGATACCCCGAAGATCTGACGTCTCGACCCTGCCCATAAAGATGGTTTGCGTCGCGGATGCTTGTATATTCGCCGACCATGGTTCCTTCTCCGATCACGATCTTCTCTCGGGCCACAATATGGACGCCTCGCGACATAACCACGCAATCTCCGATCTCGATCTTTCCTTTCTCTTGGGTCTCGAAATAAAGCCCCTTGTACAGAAGAAGATCTTTGCCAAGCCGGACGTCTCCGGTACCATAAACTTCCGGTTCGCCCAAAATAACGACCGAAGCGTCCACCGGGTGTTTCAGTTTGGCCGAAAGCAGGGCGTGCGCTTTCAGGCGCGCGTAGAAGTCCCCGAGGGGATTCACCATCCGAAAAATAGCCGCCAGTATCCTGGACAACAACCTTTTGAGATTTCTTTTCATGGTTTCTTCACCTTGATTTATTGCGATCAAGCCAATATTTTACTTGTCCCCAGGCTAACGGTATTTTAGCTATGTGGCTGTGCACACTATAATAGAAAAGGGACGCTGGGTCTGACGATTTCCAGCGGGCCTTACGCGCTGTTCTTAAAACTACTAGAAAGATCAGCGCGAGCCAACATAGCAGTGGCCACGCGCTTTTCGCAAAAAAAGAAAGCACCAGACAGGCTCCCGTTCCCAGCATTAGAATAACAACGTGAAAAACGTTGTGCCATTTCATGCTGCCCCAGGAATCCGGGGCAGAGCCCGGAAAGCGACTGATAACTTCGGCGTAGGCATACCCGCTTCTTTCCGCACGTCGCCAATACTCTCTCCAGGATTTCATATGGATGTCGTGAAGGGTCATCGGGAGGTCGAGGTGGATAATCCTATAGCCTCTTTTTCGGATCCGCCCGCACATCTCAGGCTCCTCTCCGGCTCTAAGGCTTTCATCATAGCCTCCGACTTCTTCGAGAACCTTGCGCCGGATCAAAACGTTTCCGCCAAAATATTCGCTTTCGCCGTAAGGGTAGCGCCAATCAAGGTCGCAGACCCGGTGGTAAAAGTTTTTCTCGGGAAACATTTCACGGCAATCGCCCCAAACAGCCGCGATTTTCGGATCCTTTAAAAAATCCTTCGTTTTTTCCACAAAGACGGCACCAACTTCCGTGTCGCCGTCCAAGAAAAGAATGTATTCCTCTTTGGCGGCCCGCCAACCGGCATTGCGCCCTTTGGCCGCGTTCAAATCGCTGCCCTCAAGAGCGATAATCTGGACCCCGAGGGAACGCGCCCGTCCAACGCTACCGTCCGTAGATGCCGAATCAACATAAATGATCTCCGGAAGCGGAAAGTCACCTTTCATGAATCGCACGCTCCCGATACATTTGAGGAGCTTTCCGCCTTCATTCCGGCCGATGATCACAACGGTGAAGCGAAATTGTTCATTTTTTTGAGCTTCGTTCACATTCCAGAAGAGGGTCGCGCCACCCTCTCATCTCCCTTATGAATTGTTTCCCTCATCCGAGGCCTGGTTGTGGCGTTAGGACAGCCTCATATCTCATTATTTTATCGACTCTAACGACTTCAAGATTAAGGGGTTACCAAAAAATCGGGAAGAACAACGCTATGTTTATCAGACCCCTTCACGGCCAGTCTTCGTTCGCCGCATCGAAGAGTGCTTGTCGTCAGGCTTTCGGTGACGCGCTTCCAGAGCTCGGGTTTTCGCTTTGACCGCGGTTGGACCGCATCCAAGACTGTAAGGTTTTTGTCTCTTCGAGATCCTTAGCTCTTCCCTTCTCGGGTTGTTTAAAAACCATTTCGTAATAAATAGCCTGATCTACGGCTCCGTTAATCATAAAGGTCCCGTCGGCAGCCACCGTGGCCTTGCGTTCGGTCGCGCGCCCGTCATGATCAAGAATGATAACCTGAGCGATCTCTCTGCCGGAGACTGTGATCTTGGCTCTGACTGGCTCAAGCATGATTGGGCCTTCCCCGTTTTCGATGACCCGATTATCGACCGTGAAATATTTAAAGCCCGTGTTGCAACTGCGGGCTAGAACAGAAACAAGCGCCGTTTTTGTGTTTGCAAGTGTCGCGCCCTTATCCACCGCGGTAATGAACACCGATGCATAAGGACTCTTCATGGAGATTTTAATATTTCCAAGAGAAAATTCTCTGCCTTCAGCAAACCCCACAACAGCCTTGGTCCCTTCGGTGTTGACCGTAAAACAACCCTTGTCCGTATAGTCCCAAATCAACTGCTTGGTTGTCGAGGTGATGACCTTGTCCTTGACGAACCGCCCCATGTCGGGGGAGATGCTCTGCTCGGGTTTATCCGTGAACTCGACAACGCACCGGCCGACGGCAAGCGCTTCGGCAGGGGTCGTACCTCCGAATACTTTGATGTCCCCTTTCTGCTCGATCTTATCGGTAAAAGAAAAGCTGCCTTTCTGAAGCTCCTCAAAACTCAGTTTGCGGAAGGAGATGACCTCGCCTTTTTCCACGTCGCCTCTGAAAATCATGCGCGCCAGAACCGGGAACTGACCGATCTGCGTCGGCACATCAACGTTCCACACCCCCCAAGGAAAATTTCCTACAATCGTAGAAAACCCCTTTTGTCCCGAACCGGAGCTGAACTCGTAGGAGGCGTTCCAATCCTGCAGGCCGAGGCCATAAGCGGCCATAATCGCCGGACCTTCGGCGCTGTAAAGATCGGGGTAGACGTGAATCCATTCCGAGATCCCGAAAGGCCGATCAGCTACACGCTGCAACCCGGTCCCGAGGTAACCGCTTCCCGGTTGGCTGAGCATGGTGTCAAAAATGCCTTCGCCAAAATAGTTGTGCCTGTCGATCCACCCGACAAGCCAGTCAGAATACAAATTGTAGTAATGAGGCACCATCGTCGGCGCTTGCCAAGGCGACCCGCAGATCGGCCCTTTATATCCGGTGTTGCGTATGGCTTTGACAAATTTTTCGTAAACTTGTTTTGTGTCTCGTGAAGAAACGCTGCGTTATCCAGCATCCGCTTCTTCCGCCACGGCTTGTACCAGACCTTGCGAAAACCCTCCTCGCTCATAAACCAGGGGTTCCCTTCAATCTCGATCTTGCCGTCCTCGATCATTTCTCCCTTCTTCAGAGCAAAGCCCCATGCCTCGGCCAAGCCCTTCTGCGAACCGTATTTGCCCATAAGCCATTTCGAGAATCGTTTGGTCAGGTTTTGTTTGTACGTCGGGCAAGCCTTCAGGACTTGCTCCGTCGTATAGAAAAAAATGTCGTCTTCGTTTTGCAGCTCGATGTAAGAAAGCGCCGGATCTTCGGCGTAGGCCATACCGGTGTGCGGGTTTTTATGCTTGAGCAGGTTAACGACCATTTCGATCATCAAATCCTGAACATCCTCGGCGAAATTAATGAGTCCATAGGTGCTGCCGTGAAGTCCCTTTTCGATCTCATCATAGGCTTCGATCCGGCCCCGGTTCCCGGGCCGGATCTTGTAGCCAAAGGTATGGGAAAAACCGTAGTAGATCCCGTTCTGGGCTAGTTGGGAGCAAAAATAATCCAGGCGTTCCAATCCGTCGGGTGTCAGCCGGGTTCCGTCGTCCGGATCGCCGATGCCTTCCCAGCCCGAACCGGAAAACTTGTGCAGGCGGACACCATTGATACCGTATTTGGCAAATCGCGCGGCCGTAAGTTTCGCATTTTCTTTATCGGGAGCGCAGCCCCCATATTGAAGATTGGTCCCCCAGAATTTTACAGGTGTTCCGTCCGAAAATTCGAAATGATCGCCGGCAATTTTGACCGGACCGTGTTTCCCGGCGGGCTTGTCGAGCCAATCGTTCATGCTGATCGCACTTGTACCGTTATCGTTGTCAGGACAGAACTTATACCAACCTTCACCCACTGGGGTTTCGACGAATTTATGCTGGTTTTCACGTGAAGCGAAAAAATCAACCTCTCCGGGAAAGGTTACCTTAAAGGTAGAAGCGGTTTTTCCTTTTACGAATGTCCTTTGTGCCAAGATCACGCGCAAAGTTCCATCTAATTGGATATCTCGCGGCGGATCTATGGCGACCGTTATGTTGCCGGCATTCTTGATCTTGAGTTGAATCCGGGTCGCTTGGTTCGCATAGGTTATCTTTTTCGGAGGCAGTAGGAATGTCTTCTTGGTCCCGTCAGCCTGTGTCATTACCGCTTCGCCCGTATAAGTTCCCGCCAAGGAAAAGCTGACCGCAAGCATAGTCAGATCCAGGTCCTTGCCGGCACTAAGCTCATATTGATAAATAACAGACCTGGTGTCGATTTGGCGGGCCGTAAAACCTATCCCGAGTTCGTCCTTCGCGGTTTCATTCAGAATGATCGATGATCTTAGCCCAAGTTCATTGCTAGAGGTCGTGTTGACTGCTTGCGGAACGTCAACCCAAACCCAGTTCGGTTTCCAGGCTATTACCTCAGTTTTGAGAACAGGTCTATCATTACTGAGAACAAAGGCTTCATAATTGTTGTCAGGAACCGGAACAACAGACCAGCTTTCGCTTTTCGCCAGCGCTGTCGCGGCCACAAGCCCGAGGCCAAAACAGAGAAGGCTCGCTGCGCGGAGTGCCCATTTTATTGCACCTAAATGAGCTTTTGTTTTCTCGCCTGTCATTTGTCCCGCCCTCGCTGAAGATCTCTTCTCATCCCGACATCTATTTAATCCCATTGATCCCGGCTTTTTTCGGTTCGCCCCTGATCGTCCACAGGCAATCTGTGAGGAGAATCGATAATGTAAGTTTTGTCAAAAAAATCCGCAGGTTTTATTTTCCATCGCTAACAAACCGCACCGTTCGAATTAGCCGAGCTGCCTAAGATGCAGAAAGGATGGCCCACAAAGCGGCCGCGGATCGTGCATAACAACTCCATCTCTCACGCCGCCCGTCTTATCGACTTTTAAGTTTAGAAGTTAAGCGGCTTGTACGAAAAAATGTAAAAAAAACGTAAGGGGGTTTTAATCCCATGCGGAAAGGGAATGGTTTTGTGAAAATCGATAATCCCGGGATGAGAGCGTAGACCGCTTCTTCAAAGAGAGAAGAATTCGAGTCCAACAATTTATCCCATCTGACATCATCCATCTTTTCCTTTAGCAATTTCCAATCCATCATTTCCCTTTTCCTGCGAATCATCCGATGACAATTCGAGAGGCGCTATAACATCTTTGAGATTAAGAAAGAAACGTTCAAAGAACCGATAGGTGAACCATCCAATGCCAAAGCTCACAGCGGCACTTAAGAGAAAAAGAGTAATCCATATCAAAGTGGCGGAATGAATATAGGTGCTTAAATGTGGGAGTAGAAAATGAAGAAATAAAAGAACAATTCCTGACTGGACAAGGTACATCGAATAGCTGTACTTCCCTGTTAAGACCAGCAGCCTGGAGGTTAGGGTCCGGTTCAAAAAAGATCCGGAAGGCGACAATAGCACAGCGATCAAAAATAAACCCAAACAACACCAAATGAATGTCCATCTGAAAGCCTTAAAAACCGGCAAATTATGAAAAAAAGTGCTAAAAAATAAATAGACCGCTATCGAGGACAATAGGACCGATAACAGGTTGAATATTATGTGCTTATTTTCAAAATGAAGTTTCTTTTCATGGTAAAGTAAGGCCAACCACGCACCCGCCGCCAGCATGTCGATCCTGGCAAAGAAGAAAACCTTGATATGCCAGTCACTATGCCCTGCTGCGTATAAAAGAACTCGCACCAAAAAACTGAAACAGAAAATACCAAGTAGCACCTTTTTAATTTTTTTTAAATGAAAACCGGAAATCAAGAAAGGCCAGCATAAATAGAACTGTTCTTCGATCGCCAAAGACCACAGATGCGCCAAAACTATAAAGCTCGCAATTTCGCCATTATAAAAAAACCATTTAAAATTTGCGAGATAGGACCAGAACCAGAGCTGCTCTTTAAAACTTAACTTGAGCGGGAGATAAAAGTGTGATGCAACAAAAAATATCAGGACTAAATAAAGATAATAAAGCGGGAAAATGCGAAGTGTGCGACGCAAATAAAAATTCCGGAAATAATGCGGCGTCCCTTTCGAAGAAAGCAATACCCCGGTAATCAAAAAACCTGATAACACAAAGAAGAGGTCAACGCCGATGGACCCGTTTTTTCCTACCCATCCAAACACTTTGTCTGCAAGACTGTTACCAGCCAACCCGCTGAAAACCTTGACATGATGGAAAATGACTAACAGAACCGCTATGCCACGAACACCATCTAAAGCCGGCAGATGCTCTTTATTATACATAGAATGGACGGAACTCGATCATTTCATTAGATTTCTTGATTAATGCTACAGTTGCTCGCGTTTGAAATCTGATATCGTTCCGAGCGCTTCTGATGCGCCTGCCAGTTACTCATATACTTCGCCACCAACGCGATATTATCAAGAATCAAAAGATTTTCCGCATTATGTTCCTCGGCGGCACTGGTGAAGTTGCAAGAGCCTGTAGAGTCATCTGCTGTAAACGCATCTTGATATATGTTTTTTGTTGTAGAATGCGCGCAGATTGGAGAGGTGCTGATTCAGAAAGTTTTGATGGATATAAAAACAATCCATGCCACGAATTTCTTTAATTAGAATATATTCGTTTTTTTCAAGCAGTGTCCTGAGGAGATCGTTGGGATTTTCTATGGTTATACAGTTAAATCGATACCTTTTGAAATTAAAACCTCCTAGTATTCTCTGTTCCGCTCCCTCGACATCGATTGAAAGGTAATCGATTTCATTGGGCGCATTGTTTTCGTCCAAAACACTGTTCAGGGTTTTTGTTTTTAATGTAATCACCTCACCCTCGCTACCTTTATTGAGTGTATCTGTCGCCACTATGCCGCCTAAAAAAGGCCTCTTGGCAAAATTAACAAAATCTTCGGTGGAATCCAAACACGCATTTACGCATACAACACGCCTATTTCTTCTAAGTTGCTGAAAAATATCGGGGTTCGCTTCTATACAAATGCCTTTCCATCCGTATCTGCGCTCTAATAGGTAGGTATTACTTAGGCCAACTCCGTCGGCCGCACCTACGTCTAAAAAGTATCCGTTTCGCTTTTCGTTAAACACCTCGCCAAAAACCCATAGGTCCTGCCCCGCTTCTGACACCCAAGAAAAGTGTCTGTAAAGGAAAGGTTTTAGCGCTGCTTTAACAAGTTTTATTATCAAGTGAGTCCGCCTTTCTGGAATCATGCTGCTCGAAAAAAAATCTCTGCAGCTTTCAGCTATTGCGCTTTTCTAAAAAAATTTCTTGATCTCTCTCGCTAACCACCACGTTATAATTACTGCGCTGAAGAATGGCACTATCCTCATTTAAGATATAAATCAGGAAAATTTAAGATACAAATCAGGAAAAACATAGCTCCACGACTTCGCTGCTCGGGTCCTGCGTGAGCAGACAATAAAGAGCCACAAGATTTTCGCTTGCACCTCCGCTGCACTGTTTCCTCATTTGGTACGAATACGCCGCACTGTCTTTGGCGGAATCAAAGTACGTCGCATCCCCATCATAGGTGAACTCCGAAAAATCCGATTCCTGCATCTATAGTGGAACGGGAACCGATCCAGAAGTTTTCGTCAAATGATTCGTTATTTTAGAGATTCGGTTGATCCAAATGCCAAATTGTGTTTATGAAAAGTGTCAAACTCGAGTTTTAAATTTTAAAAATTTTTTCAAGAATTGCCATATTTTAAATACATATAAATGATCAACTAAGAATCTGCATATTTGTAAAGATATCCACCCCTCGGAACACAGGTCATGGTTTTGCCCAGAACACCCCGGTCGATTCCATTCTTTTGGTATGACCACCATTTTGTCTTTGTAACCAATCAACCAACTTCCCCACCAGCAAAATGTTGAATTCGTAATAATAGCATCGTGGCATAAGCTCATTAAATATAATTGCTCATAGTCTTTGCATTTTTCTACAAATAAGACATCGCGGCCATTTATTCCTTTAAAAAATATTCGTGCGCGGTCAATTTCGTCAGAAAAAATTAATAGGTGTTTTTTGTGCTGAACAATGGATAGTCCTCGTTGATAGTATCCCAGCGGAGACAAAGGCCAATACGCCCTACTTTCAGCATAGTCGTCCCCTAGTCTTACAACAAGGGCTACGCTCTTTGAAAAATCGATATGTTTATACTTTTCTTTAACAAAAGCGATTTTTTCTTCTCTGAATGTAAACCATTTTTTCACTTTGTCTTTGTCTTGATAATATTTATCTGTTTGGAAAAAACCAGCTATAGAAGTACCATCTTTGATTCGTAACGCGCTTTCGTTAAAACCAGGCTTAATATAGGTTGGCTCTGTGTAAATTTTGTCAATGCCGATTGGCTCTATCGCTTTTTCTGTTTCATCATTTAACAAAAATATATGATCGCCCTCCCATGCGGGACAATAAAACTGCACCCCCAACCGTTGCGCGGCAGTCCTTAAGAACGCATATTGAAACATTCTGTTTCCCAACCTACCCCAAAACTCCTTTAAAGCGATCATCCGCTGCCTCTCTTTATTTACAGTTCAGCACTTCGCAAAAGCGACTCTTACTTGCCCTCTGTTTTAACGTTCTTTGCTACAGGGCGTCCCGCTCATGCCAGACACTGCATCAGTTAATTTGAGGTTGATGGGAAGCTTTTCTGATAAAAACAATAGAAGAAGTAATAGTGATGTTTCCAAATTTCGAATTTCTTTCTGGTTTGTCTTTCCATCCTTTCTTTGTGACGGCAGACGCCCCCTGTTCATCCACTAGCTGCTTGATAAAACCGACCATCCCATAACTGTGGCATGGCCAAGATTTCTTCATACCCAACCTTCTTTTTATCTTTCCCCATAGCAAGCTATTCGCAAACCCTTGCTGAAAATAAGTTCGAAAGTCGAGGCGCTTACCATCACACCAATAATCCCAGTAACCAGTACCCCAGTCTTCAATCGCATACAACCCATTGGACTTAAGGTGATTGTCAAATAAATGCCAAAAAGCCACCTTGGTCAATTCCCCTATGTGAGAGGCATCATCAATAATGATGTCAAATCCATCAGGGGCAATTTCATTTGCTACGCGTGATAGAAAGGCAGGGTCTGCTTGACTACCCTCATAAATGTGAATGCGTTCGGTGGGGTTGAAATCTTTCGGAAGACTCTTGTCGATACCCACAATCTTTCCCCGGGGGAAATAATCACGCCACAATAATAGTGAGTCCCCTTTGCAAATGCCCAATTCCAGCAAAGTGATTTTTTTCTCAAGCCAAGGCTCAAAAACTGGGTCGTAACATTCGAGAAGGCGATTGGGTATTTTATCCGTATCATATTGCTCCAAAATAAGTTGTGTGCTTCTCATATCTTTTCCCTTTCCATTCACGGGGCTATTCTGTTTTCTCCACCATTACAAAATTGAGCATTCAATCTTCTTGTGTGAGAGTATTCTCGTCCAATGAGAACGAATCGTATAATTGAGTTTCTTGGCGTCTGCAGCCAAGCTGGAAATATAGAAACGCTTTTCAGTCGTTTCCTGCGCACCTATAATCTTCGTATTTTCGACCATGACAACACTCCTCAAACACTTCCAGTTCTTTTTCGCCCGCCACCAATCTAAGCCTTCAGTGGTGTAACACTTACGAATTTCCATGCGGCCATGGCCCTTATCCGCTTGCTCATCGACTTTTGTCTCCTGAAGACTCGCCTTATCCTCAAATAGGCTCTTTCCCTCTCCAAACATCACCCCTGATTGTCCTTCAGCGCTAAGATATAATCTCTAAAGTGGATCCCGTTGTCCAGACCAATTTCTTGAAGGGCGTGTGGCGTTTTTCGTTTGATTTTCCTGCTAGGTTTCGACAGAATGCTCTTTGTGGGATGATAAAGCAGGTGGGGACGGGCATTTGAGAGCTCTTCCGAAAAAAGCCGTCTTGCCGCCTGGAAAACGTTGCTTGAAACCTAGCCGCCAGTTGACTCATATTAAAACCTTACCATGAGGGTTCGCGATTTCGGTGCTTAATGTTTGATTTATTGCTGTCGATAAGATCCGGGGATGCTCGGCGCGATTTTCTCTCGTCCGAATAATGTCCACTTCTTTCACATCTCAGAATCAGGGGCCACCAAAGCAATCCTTTACAAGATTAGAGAGCGCAGAGAGAGAAAGTGGAGCTTGCGGACTGTTTCGCCTGAACCTATCTTGCCATTCTCCGACAAGAACGGCCAAACAAACCCCCTGCGCTCAGTGCAGAGCACATAATGGCTTAAGCGGCTGGCAATGAAAGGAAATAACTCATGCGATTCATAGCCTTTGTTCGAAGGATAGTTCGAACAATAATCTATAAGATCGAACTGTTCGTTTATCTTCAATTCGGTAAAAAAAAGGAAGAAAAAGGTGGAAAAAAATATTTATACGCTTCGCCAGTAGGAAAGGCTGGAAAAGCATTTTTAAAGAACATTTTAGAAACGTTCACCTCTGAGGATTTTGATTTTTTAATCTTTGTTTATGATGAAACCGTTTTTGATGAGGAGATTTTCAAAAAATGCTCTTTCATTTACGGAAAAGGATTAAAGTGGGAGTTTGCCAGGAAACACTTGACGCCTGAACGGTGTAAAAACTACCATTATATCTTTTACTGGGATGATGACATTGACGTCCGAACGTTTTCTCCTACAGGATTTATTGGGATTATGGAAAAAAACAAGCTCCAGATGGCTCAGCCGGCGTTAACAAAAGATTCGTATTTCTCGTTTTCGATCACTCTCCAAAATGAGAACTGCCAGGTTGGTCGTTATACTGATTTTGTTGAGGTTATGGTCCCGGTGTTTGACGGGAAGAGCTGGACTAGGTTCTATAAAAAGTTTGTTATGAATGGATCTAAATATGGCTGGGGATATGATGGGTATGCAAAGAAGGTCTGCCATTTTCATGCAATGGCTATCGTTGATTGTGCTCCCGTAAAACATTGCCGGCCACTCTCTGGCCCCTCAGAAGCAATTCAGGAGCATGAAAAATTTAAAAAAAAGTATCGCTTTCGCGGAGCGTTAAATATCGTTATTGGTCCGCTTAAACAATGACAACAACAATGGGAACAGCATATAGGCACATTGCCAATAAAGAAAAATCCTTCAAGCTTAATTTCAGTGGGGAGCGCTAATGAGGTTTTTGGCATTACGCCATACCCCCCCCCATAAGGTGAACCTTCTTGTTGAATGCCGGTGTTATTGAACGAGTGACGGATCATTATTCGCCCTGTTCAACTTTCACCGTTTTTAGGACCTGCCCCACCGTTTGATCCATATCATAATATTGATAACATGCCAGCCGCCCGCCAAAAATGATGCCTGTGGTTTTTTCGGCTTCTTTTTTGTATTTCTGATACTTTTCTGTGTTTTCGACTGTGTGGACGGGGTAATAAGGAGTTTCTTCGCGCCGCCACTCGATCGGATATTCTCGGGTAATGATCGTGTGGGGGCAGCTCACAAATTCGAAATGCTTATGCTCCATAATTCTTGTAAACGGGACGTTTTCTTCCGTGTAGTGCATCACGGCATTACCCTGATAATCTCCCGTGTGTTCTTCCTCATCAAATCGCAGCGCCCGATATTCTAATTCTCCGTACTTGAAATCAAAGTACTCGTCGATGCGTCCCGTATAAACTATTTTTTGGGCTTTCTTCTCGAAAGAGTTCCTTCCCTTTAAAAAATCGACCCCGATTTCACATTCTATTTCTTTCAACAGTTTTTCAAAGATGGGTGTATATCCTCCAATCGGGATACCCTGAAAACGATGACGGTAATAATTTTCATCAAAAACCATCCGAAGCGGCAACCTCTGAATATATGAAGCTGGGAGCTCTTTAGGATCTTTTTGCCACTGTTTTTTTGTGTATCCCTTGATGAAGATCCCGTAAATTTCCTCACCCAGATTGGCAAGACACCATTCCTCCAGGTTTTTCGGCGAGGGAATCGGAGCCCGGACAGAATCAAGCTTTGCTCTAGCTTCTGCGGGAGTCTTGACACCCCAAAGCTGGTGAAAGGTCATTAAATTGATCGGAAAAGAAAAAATTCTTTCGTGATATCTGACCTTGGGCGTATTGATAAAGTGGTTGAACTGGGCAAAGCGATTGACGTATTTCCAAACAGCCTCGTCATCCGTATGGAATACATGCGCCCCGTACTTATGGATATTAATCTTATTTCGCATTTCAGTGTAACAATTACCTCCGATATGGGCTCTTTTCTCGACCACCAGGCAGCGCCGTCCCAGATCCGTCATTTCCCTCGCAAAAATCGAGCCAAACAAGCCTGCTCCGACAATAAGATAGTCATATTTCATTGTTTTGCTACCCTCTGGTTAGTTAAAGTGCCGATACCGAAGTGGAGCTAACTGCATTCCTTGCAAAACCAGAATGCTTTTCGCTTCCCTCTCCTTACGGCGGTTTTAAACTCCTCGCTTCTCAAAATATCCTTCAAGGGGGATTTGAAAGCATCCCCCACATTAAACCTGCCAAATTTGTCCTGACAGCATATGCTTACTTTTCCGTCCCATCTTACGGTCGGACAAATATAGAGACAAGCCTTGTTTTTGGCTTTCACATTGCCGGCATCATCATATGTGAAATTCAAGTATTCCTTCACCTCTTCCGAAACGATGTTCCCAAGGTACTCCTTCCTTTCCTCTTTTGATAATTCCGCGGGCGTCATGAACTGAATGTCCCAGTTCAAAACATTGTCGGGATCGCCTCCCAGCGACATGAAAAAACCGGGCAGCGCTTCGATCTGGTGAACATTATGTTTCGTAACATTCATTTTTAAAAAAATTCTTTTTTGGTACTTGTTTAAACGGAACATTTCTTTTATGTTGTTCGTAACCAATTCAAAATCACTGCCTCTCATGACTTTTTCGTGAACGTCCTGGGTCGTGCCGCCCACATTCACTACGATTTGAGGAATGGATGATCCCATAAGCTTTTCTATGTCCGCGCTCAGACTGAGATTCGTGTGAAGCTCCCCGAGAGCAACTCCATTTTCATAAGCATAATCCACCATCTCAAAAAAGTGCTTATTGAGCAGGGGTTCTCCTCTGTGCTGTAAATAAAGCAATGCTTTTTTTTTCTTCAGGTGTTCGCTATTTAAATCAATGAATTTCTTGAAGTTTTCGAGGCTCATGACGCCCATGTCTTTTTTCCCGTAATTATACATAAAACACCAAAGGCACCGAACGTTGCATACGCTGCTGGTCTCAACAGTAATGAAACCATATGGGTTGAAATAATCCCTCAGGGTCTTTTCTATCCTGAATGGCATTCTGCGTTCCTTAACGCACGAGATGAGTTTTTCCCATAGAGTCTTTTTTTTGACCATTTTCTTAATCCCTTCTCCGCTCAACGATTGCTCTATTAGGACAAGATCGCCTAAAATCCGCGCGGCATACAGGCGCCTGTCCAAGCAGTAAACAAAACCTTCCAAAGGTTTTTACCAAAAGCTGATCATCTTTGCTTTTTATCGTCACTATCTCAATAATACTTTCGCCCATCGTGCCGCAATGCCTCGTTCTGCTCTGGAGCACTGAGTGCGCGGTATCTAAGGCCCAAATTCAGAAAATCGCCCGACGGTTGCGTTGGATCAAAGTGCAAGCCAAAAGGATTTTAGAACTTAAGGTTCTTTCTGCCTCGGCCGAAATGGTGCATGGAGGTATTTCCGAGGATAGAGTGTCCGGCGAAGAATATTGCGAATTAAAATTTCTGATATAATATTATATAGAATTTTGCTATGGACCCTAACCATAAAGGTTTATTGTGAATAAAATTAGAATGTTTTCGATTTACACGGAGGAAATTATTCGCCTAAAGAACAATTTTCTAAGAACCTTAAAAGATGATTGGGAGCTTCAGATTAGCTTTTGCGGAAAAACAGGCGCGGGACATGGAGATTTCGGAACGCCGGGTTTCGTTCACCTGGTACGAAGGAAGATGGAGCGGCTTGCTGAAAGTGTGCGTAAGTACCCGGGAGATATTGTGATCTGGGCAGATATGGACATTCAGTTCTTTGGCAAATGCACACCTTTGTTATTACGCGCACTCAAAGATCGAGATCTTGTCATTCAATCTGAGTGGTGGCCAAAAAAAAATATTAATTCGGGTTTTATGGCCATGCGCTGCAATCCGATTACTGCGGCATTTCTTGATTCCGTGCTAGCTCTAGATTTCAAAACGCTTCCATACTTTGATCAAACCGCAGTAGAAAAATGTTTGTATGATGGAAAGACGAAAATAAACTGGGACATATTGCCCTGGCAATTTTGGGCAAGATCTCACGGCTGGCCGCCGCCGGTCGGTATCGTACTTCATCACGCGAATTGCACGAAGCCCTTTTTTCGCCATGACCAAAAAATCCATTGTCTTCCTCAGAAGTTGGAGCAATTAGAGCAAGTTAGAATGACCCTGGAAAAACGTTTGAAATATGCGTATTTTTTTTCCATAGAAGACCGCTTACGCCGCGCCAAGAGACTATTTAAATTAAGCATGGGGACCTTATGAGATTTGTTGATTATGAAGCCATGGTTATTCTGCATCCTTCCTTTGCCTGTGTCTTTTCTTGCGTGTATTGCGGCCGTCATCAGTGCGGGGGGAGCAAAGCGCAAGCGATCGACATCCCTAAGGTGATCCAGCGTCTGGATAAATTGAATAAAACCCTTTTGGTAAGTCTTTGCGGCGGCGAGCCTTTTTTAATTCCGAATTTAACAGAGTTTGTGGCCGAGCTGACCCAAAAACATTACGTCCGGATCGATACCAATCTTGCGCTGGCGGAACCTTTCAGGAAATTCTTAAACAATATAAATCCTCGCAAAGTAACAGAAATTGTTTTCTCAACTCATATCCTCGAAAGAGAAAAAAGGGGCATGGACCTCAGCGAGCTGATTTCCCTGGTCCAAGAAGCCCAGGCAAAGAACTTTAGGATCGTTGGAAATTATGTCGCCTACCCGCCCCTCATGGGACGGTTGGAACAGGACGTTCGTTTTCTTGCGTCTCACGGAGTTACGGTGTTGCCTATTTTGTTCATGGGGAAATTTAACGGAAAATCCTATCCGACCGAGCGAGGGCGGCTTAGTTATTCGCAAGAAGAGTTCGATCTAATCACGCGTCTCAATCCCTATGCAAAGCTGGTAGTATGTAATCCGCACAATGAATTTTGCGAAGCGGGATCCGCAGCTTTTTGCGTGAATGAAAAGTGGGAAGTATTCCCGTGTCTTACCCTTAACAATAAGCTTGGAGATTTTTTTGGCAAGTGGAAGCCTTTCCCGAAGGTGGTCCGCTGCCCCATGAAATATTGTTCTGACCAATACAATAAAGCATTTGCCTGCACTTTGAATGGAGAGACCAGCCTAAGCCACTTGTTTATAAAAGCGATCTCCGAAAAAGGTCCGGCATCTCGATTAGAATCTTTTTGGTTCTTAAGAAAACACTGTGCCAGCTATCCCTTACAGCGAATAAAGTACGCCATTGAAATAATAAAACAGGCCCCTCCCTCGGACCGAATGAAGCATGCTTTAGAGTTAATCAAATATGCCTGGTTCCCGAAAAAGTGACCTCTCATTAAAATATCGACCCTCTGATGCTGTGACTAGCTTTTCATGTGGGGGAAAACCTGGTTCGCCAGTCACAAGAGATATGGCTGTAGGGCTTTGGGGAAAAGCATCTTTCCAGGTACGCAATCTCTCAAGATGAATGGCGGGCCTAGTGAATGTTACGCCGCATTTTTCGCTCTTCGTGGTTTCTTGAATAAGCTTGGCGATATGAAGAAGAGCTTTCGACGGAATGCAGCCACAATTAAGGCACACACCGCCGAACCGCTTTTCCTGTTCAACCAAAACCACCTTTTTCCCCAAACGCAGCGGCATAGAACGCGGCGGTGTAGCCGCTGGGTCCCGCGCCGATCACCTCCATATCTGTTTGGATCATAATTTTCTTCAATTCAAATTTGGGTTTTTACAGCATAACTATGGGGACAGTCATTTTTTTGCTAAAAATGACTGCCCCCGTAGTTGTTCATACAGCTTTTTCGCTCTTCAGCACCCCAACTATAACAGAATAAAAATTACCAGCAATCGTAGCTGCGCCCTTATTCGTAAAATGCACCCCGTCCGCAAAATTACTTGTTGTTGCTTTACATAAGGTCATGTTGTCAACAAAAACAATATTCTCCTTTCGTGCCATTTTTTTTAAGCACGAATTGAGAACGTAATAGTTTCTTATTATTTCTGCTTCGGTTAGTTGGGGCGACCCGACCCTGCTTTTAAACATCTCCTGCGGGTCTAATCGCATAATGTGGGAAGAAAGGATCAACACGGTGCGGTTTTTTTTACAAAGATCTCTTAATCTTAAAATGTCCTCTTGCATCCTGCTTTCGGCCTCAGAAAGAGGTAAGATACGTCGCTTGTCTTTCTTCAAATTAATCTTTATTTCCCTTGCGGCCTTGCGTTTGTCTTTCATGTTCAAAAAACGTTGCGGGATATATTTCCGGTAAGCATTTTTAATCTTGTCAATTATTCTAAAATCAGCCGCGATAGATTTTTTTTCTTTTATCGTTTTTTTATCAACGGTTTTTCCTTTACTATCATCGGAATCTTTCGAATCGTATATGTAACTAGACGGATTCGCGTATATTATAAAAAAATCCGGGTCATACGCCTTCCAGAAACTCTCATATCGCCTTGTGATATTGCGGAAAGTATACCCGAGGCCATAAAAAGAGGTGTTGAGCACTTCGATATTTGTATCAACATTCTTGAGTTGACGCTCCAGTTGCGCCGGCCACTCCTTCCCTTCGTCCTCATAGAGACCTAAAGTTTCTGATGCCCCAGCGCATAAAACTCTTATCACTCCTTCATTCTTTTTCAAACTCACATCTTGACCCCGAAAACCAAGGTTGTTTATTCTCCATTTTTGATACCGGCTATTGGGTTTTCCTGTAACCCCGAATTTATCTATCTGTTCAATAGTCATTTCTCTGGTATACGGTTTCCAGAAATCAGCGCCATAACGCACTAGATCATCAATCCTGGCGCATAATTCCAGTGCGAGGCACAGAATTATAAGGCGGCATATTATGATGAGTAGCTTCATATTCTAATTCTCAAAATTGAAAATAAATAAAAGCTTTCGTCTCTGTCCCATAGAATACCATGGCGTAAAGGAGCATGCCGTAAAAGGCATACCTGATGGCCCAGGGCCATCTCAACACGATTATTAAATCGTTCTTATAATATTGAAAAGTTTCTATAACACACAAGAGCCCTGTGAAAAAAATTATTTGTTTCACATTGTTGATATTTTTCGGTTCCAATGAAAATCCGGAAAATAAGCCACGAAACATTTCAAATATCTGATTAAAAGACTGCGCTCTAAAGAAAAGCCAGCCTAAACATATCCATTGAAAAAAGAAAAACACTTTTATTAAAAAATATATATTCTTGAGTGCGACATTATCAGGCCCACGAATTTTAGCCAAAATTGGTTGAAAAAGCCGGTGAACAATGAGCAATATCCCCTGATAGGCGCCCCACACAACAAAGGTCCATCCGGCGCCATGCCAAAGTCCTCCTAAAAGCATTGTCACCGCCAGATTGCGATAAGTGATTAGGGATCCTTTTTGATTCCCCCCTAAGGGGATATAAAGATAGTCTCTCAGAAAAGTTGACAAACTTATGTGCCACCGTTGCCAGAATTCCCTTGGGTTTGTGGAAAAATACGGTAAATTGAAATTGATCATAATGTCAAAACCCATGAGCTTGCCAAGCCCGCGCGCCATATTCGAATACCCCGCAAAATCGCAATAGATCTGAAAAGCGAAGGCATACACGGCTAAAAAAACATCCCCCCCCCTTGTAGTGCGCCGGGGAGCCAAAAGTCGCGTCAACGATCCTCGCCAGGTTATCAGCCACAAAAATCTTCTGGAACGATCCCCAAAAGAACAGGTAGCAACCTTCATAGCACTGGTTCAGAGTCACAATCCGCGGACGTTGGATTTGCGGAAGAAGGTCTTTGGCCTTCATGATTGGGCCCGCAACCAAATGAGGAAAATAAGTCACAAAAAGGGCATAGTCCCGGAAACTCGTGGTGGGAGGAATCTTTTTCCCATAAACATTAGCAATGTAGGTGATCGCTTCGAAAGTATAAAAGGAAATCCCGACAGGAAGAATGATGCGTAAGACTAAAGGATGCACGGCTATTCCGAACCCAGCAAAAAGGTCCTGAAAGCTTGTGGCAAAAAAATTGAAATATTTGAAAAACCCGAGAATGAAAAGATTAACACCGACGCTTAAAAATAAAAAACATTTTCTAATCTTCTTGTCGTCAGCCCGGTAGACCCTGAGAGCACAAAAGTAATCGACCGTAATCGAAACGAACATCAAACACAAGAATCTCCAGTCCCATGAGCCGTAAAAGATGCAGCTGGCCACGAGAAGCATCCGATTTTGCCACTTGTGGTCCAGGACAAGATAAAGTCCATAAACAATGACGAAAAATACGGCGAACTGCAACGAATTAAATAACACTTCTGCTATTGACTCCGCTTGTTGCACCTAAAACTTGTGAATGCTGCTCAAAAGCTTTCAGACACTTTTCCATTTTTCTCCGCTCCATAATTTCCCTATGCTGTTTGATTATAAAAATTATTTTTTATCCTATTAGAAAAAACGGGCCCTAAAACACTTTGGGCGTAGTCCAAACGTAATTTTTCCTTTTGCTTATCAACCGTAAGTGGTTGAAGCTTATTTTGAATCTTTCGTACTAACTGTTGAGGGAATGGTGTAAGTCTAAAAAGTGTCGACAATCTCATGATATTTGGCACGTACGTCCTGGCCAGTCAAGACAATCTCTATCACGAAACGTTCTCTTGAAGACGGAGCTTATTTTCATCTCAATGCTGATGGGTTATTGCGGCAAAACAGTTACTAACCAGCGCGTTGTCACCGCCATGAAGCTTTTTTTGAACGGCGCGAGTATCAGAGCGCGCATTTCGGCATCAGCCTTTGACTCCTCGGAATTCTCGTAGACAATATACCGCTTGCCATTCACGACTCTTTTCTTGAGACAGTCATACAGATAATCTCATTGCCTCTTTATTAGAGTTTACTCCAATCCAGCATTCAACAGCTCCTTACTTCTTTGAGGAAATGTTGTAATAATCATAACCCCGGTCGATGCGAGACACCTGATTCAGGATAACACCGGTCTGGATTTTACGTAAAGGATCCAGCTTTTTCAGGGCATGGTGAATGTCTTTCTCCGAAGTCTTTCCCCCCTTGATCACGAACAAGCACAAATCCACAGAAGAGCTTAAAGCGACCGCATCGTTTACCGGGAGGACAGGCGGCGTATCAAAAATAATAATATCATAGGATATCTTTAGTTTCTCGATCAGTTCTTTTATCAGAGGCGATTGTCTATGTTTTGAATCGGAAAGGCAAAAGGCTTGAGGCGCACTCGCCCTTTCAGTTCCGGCCGCGATAAAATCAAGCAGCGAATCATAGGTGGAAATAATCAGGTCCTTCTCGTCAGTTTTTCCCGTCAGGTATTCATCCAGAGTCTTGAACGGTTTGATTCCGACCTCTGAAAAATGCTCGGTGAGCCGGGCCCGGCAAAAATCGGCGTCGATCAACACTGTCTTTTTTCCTCTGGCGGCCAGGGCCCGCGAAAGATGGTATGCAATAAACGTCTTCCCTTCGTCCGGAACAGCGCTTGTGACAAGGACTGAATAATTGCTTTCCTTCCCGACCAGGAAAGCGCTGTTCGCCAGAATGAGATCGAACATCCCCGCGTAGGGCCTTTCGGATTTCGCGTCTGCGAGTTCCAGCTCTGGAGAAACTTCTTTCTTGAAAAAAACGATCTGCCCGACAAGAGGCCGCCGAAGGGTCCGGTAAACATCTTCAGCCACTTCAACGGCCCGGGAGAAATAATGCTTCAGGTAAAACATTCCGAGGCTCGAAAAAACGCCAAAGGCCACGGCCATGAAAAGATTCTTCGGGACATTGGGTTTAAAGGGATGGGAGGGGGGCGTGGCAAGGCTCAGGATCTCAAGATCAAGACTTGAACGCTTAAGGGATCCTTCCACCGCAAAGTCCGATATCCGCTTGTTCAGCGCACGGATCGCTTCGTCAGTCGAGGCAAGTTCCGTCAAGGCATCCTTGTATTTCGTCTTTTCAGGAGTCGCGCTCTGAAGACGCCCCTGGATCTTCTGGATACTGCTTTTGATCTCATTGCGGTTTCTTTCGCGAGAACCCAATTCCCGGCGAAGCTCAAGAACGATCTTGTCTTCGTCTCCCTTCAAAATATTTTTTAATGCGGTAATTTTCGCTTTTGTTTGGGTGATCTGGGGGTACATTTCCCGGTAATCCTGCCGCAACTCCACAAGCGAGAGTTCCAACTCACGGATCCGGTCCAGCTTGCTCGCGATATTCGGATGGCTCTGGATATAAGGATGCGCGTCAATGGACTCCCCGCTTTTTTGAAAACCGTCTAATTCCTCCAAAATGCTCTGGACCTCCATGAGACGGTTTTCCGTTTTAAGAAGTTCCTTATTTAAAAAATCGACCTGCCCCTGAAGCCCCTCTTCTTCCGTCACTTCGGGATGTTGGATCGCTGTTTCGGCGATCTTTGCCCGAAGCTCATTCTGCTTTGTTTGCTCACTCCGCAGTTGCTGCTTCAAAGCTTCCATAGAATCTTGCGTCGTCCCTTCACTCCGCTCGGAAGTCGAGTGGACATAGATGTCCGCGATCTGATTGGCAATGGCCGCCGCCTTTTGGGAATCTGGAAAATCGAACCGGATCTCCAAAGTTCCGCTTCTGACATCCGATTTGACGCTCAAAAGATCCAGAAAAGATTTGGAGATATCTTCCGACTCGCTGAAAAATCGGAGCTTTTTAAGCTCCATCTTTGCGATAACTTCCTCGGCAATTTTAGGACTCGTGATCATGACCTCTTGCAAAGAAAGATTCTTGAGCATCTCGCGTTCCCCGGCATTCTCAACGGTGTTGGCATTGACCAGAATCTTGGCGGTTGCCCGGTAATAAGGGGTTTGAAAAAGACAGTAGGCCAAAGCGCCTCCCATCAACAGCGCCCAATAGAGGACTACCCACAAGCTATGCTTCCACAGATCATAGACAGCGCTCTTCAAGGTCTGTTCGAAAGAACGCTCGCCCGTCTCCGAATCGGTATGTTCCAAATTCTCTGTTTCACTCACATCAGCACCCACACTTTTAAAAATACATTATTTTTACAATAATGTACTGCCCCTCAATTGTTTATCGGCCTTTTTTTGAAATATTTCCACTTTTAAAATAGCCACGGCCCAGCCACTGAGGGCCCCTTTAGAATATCGCGCCTCAGGTCCGTTTTTCTTTTCCCGACCTGTCCCTAAGTTCCTTAGAACCAACTACGCTCAACCACCACCGTATCGCCAGGCAGAATCTTGTATTTTTCGCGATCCGCGTTCGCCTTCATCAGCTTTTTAGTATTAACGTTGAGCTGGATCTCTTTTCCGGACTCGTCCTTCCGAAGGATGGTTACGTTCCATGATGCAAAATTCGTAAAACCTCCGGCTAAGGCCACCGCTCGCAAAGGATCCAGATTCGGGTCATAGCTGAAACTCCCGGGCCTTATCACTTCACCGATCACAAAAAAGGTGGGAAGCCGGCGTTCCAGGGATACATCGACCTTGGGATTGGCGATATAATCCTTGTTCAAAACTTCGGTGATCTTTCGCTGGACTTCGCCTACAGTCTTCCCGGCGACCTTGATTTCCCCCATGAAGGCGTAATTAATATAGCCCTTGCTATCGACCATCACGGTGGCATCAAGGTTGCTTTGATTCCACACGCTGATATTGAGTGTATCTGTCGGCTTGATCAAATATTCCGTATCGACCTCTCTTCTTTCAGCAACATCCGTTCTCTTTGCCTCGACCGATCCCCCGAAGGAGAGATACAAGACAAAAAACGCTCCGATGACTAAAACGTTTTTTTTATTCATGAGCATTCCTCCCTGTTTTTATATGCGGTATTAGCATCCATGACAAAAGTTGTCTATTCGAACTATCTCTCCGATTCAAGCGATGCTCTCGCCCGAACATTTATTCTGACATCTTTAGTAAGAATAGTCTACGCTCGCTATGATATTCTGGCTTGTATTGGTATTGAGAGTATGTTTTCCGGTCACACTGTCGCGCGTTCTGCTTGGAGCAAGATCGTATGAATATAAAAGCCCGATCGAAGCCCTGTTTTTTAGAAGAGCGCGCCGGATCGAGGCCGTAAAGAGGATATCATAATTGATTGTGCCACTATTCCCTGTTCCGCCATAAAAAACATCCGACAATTGATTATTCTTCATGTACTGCACACTCAAGAAACCCTTCATTTTCCCGCGGTCGAACTCCCGGTCATATTGAAGTTTCATGCTTTCAACCCTTTGCAGTGAGATCCCAAAACCGTTAAGTGTATTGACCGAACGCGCGAGGATCTTCGACGTATCGTCTTGAACGACGCTATTGGTATACTGAAAAGAAAAACTGTCAGAAGGCGTCCTTTGATAAGTGATCCCTGCAGAGCCCCCGATTTTAGGAATGTCCCAGTCGATCAAAGATCCCTCAATCCCTCCGGTCAAAGTCAATTTCTTGGAAAAGTGATAATTAGCGCTCAGGAACACGCTCTGCAAGTTCTTTCCCTTGGTGGTACTGATGACTGAAGGACCCGTTAGTGGAGGAGAAGCGCTGCCGCTTGTATCTTTCAAAATATGGGTGAAAGCTGTCCCCAAATTAAGATTCAGCCTGGGAGTCGCCTGATACGTAAAATAAGTATTCAAAGCTCCGGTAAGGTCCCGGTTTCGGCTGCCCGGGACATCGGTCTCTGAGCGTGTCCGCGACATTCCGGCGCCGACTCCCCATATCAACCGCTGGGTCAACCTGTAATTGAGACCGAAATTATTGGTAAGAGAATACCCGTGTTGTGCCGGCAGCTTCAGCCACTTACCGCCCTGCTTTTCCCGGGTCGTTCCTCCAAAAAAACCAAGATCATTTTGCGTGGCAAAGGCATACCGTTCTTTAGGATAGTGGGCGATCCCAAAACTGATATTTTGCCTATCCAGCCCATACACAAAATTGTTACGCATGGTTGGGAAATCTCTTGAAGCGCTATATCCTGTCGAAACATCAAATGTCCCCGGCCGGTAAAAAAGAAACGCAAGCTGGGGGGTCCCGAGAATATTGCTAATATCCTTCCCTTTTCCTCCCGCACCGCCGGACCCGCCCTGGTTGGTATTATTTTGCCCGAAGGCGCTGGTACTCCCCTGGTTGTAGTCGGTCGCATAGTTAAAGGTCTGACTGACGATCCAGTGAATATACTTTTTAAAATATTGAGCGCTTCCGAACGAAGGATGCATAACATCGAAAATGGGGCGAACATCTTCCGGTAATTCGCTCTGCGTTTTAAATTCCTCGTTTTTTAGTTCTTTTTTGTAAAGATCCGAAATCGAAGGAGATTTTTGAGGCCCGTAAAGAATACGATCCTTAAACTGTTCTTGAGATTGATAACTGGTTCCCAAAGTGGTTTCCGGGGAGCTTAAAGCCTTCTTTTGCAGGGCCTGTATCGTCTCGACCGGTGGCGGGGCCGGTTCAACCGTTTTGGCTTCGACTTTTTTAGGAAAAAGGAATGTAACCTTTAAAAGGCCGGGCTCCTGGGATAAACGGCATTGGACTGGCAAAACAAACGACGCCTGAATCTCCCCGATGGCATAATAGGGCGCCTCCAAATTCCACGCCTTGGCCAATTTCGACTCTTCACGGATCACAAATGACTGCACGCCGGGAGGCAACGCCGAAAGGACATGCGACATTTGTGTGGCGACACCCTTCGGTCTCAAACGAATTTTCATGCCATATGAGTCGCTGATCACATCGACACTGGGAGTGGCCTGACCGCTGATCCACAATCGCAAAATGACTTTTTTCCCTAAAATTTCCCAAGTGACATTTTCAAGAAGAACGTATTCAAATTGGCTTTCTTCTTGAGGAGTTTCCGGAACTTTTTTCTCCAGAGAAGGTTCTTTTTGCACCTTGGAACTCTTCATGGGTTCCAGGGCTTCTTTCTCCTGGGTAGTTCCGGCCATTCCCGACTGTTCCTTAACTGCTTTCTTCGACCGGGACTCCTGCTTCTGACCGGCGTCATTAGTACTTGTCCCATCGGTTTGATTTTTGGCCTTTTCAAGCGATTTTTGAATCTCTTCCAGGCGGTTTTCCTTCTCGTGACCGGAATCATCCCCGGAAGTTGTGTCCTCTGCCCGCGCGCCTCCAAGGCTTCCCATCCCTAAAAGGAGAAAAATTAAGGTCATAAGAATCCCTTTCCGGCCTGAAAATCCGAATTTTTTAGAATAGCCCAATGGCTCACCTGTGTCTATGGCCTTTATTGGCACACACAAACCCATTTCGTTATCGACGTTTTTATGATTTCCTATATAAAAAAATAGCAAAAATGACTTATTCGATACGTACGGTTTAGGACAATCTTGGGGTGGAGGCATCAAAAATCAGACATTCCCCAATTTTGTTTGATCTTTGAAAAATCCCGTGAAAGGTCAAAGAGAGAAAAGAGAAAGTATGTTTTCCCGGCGGAAATTATTTTCGGGAAAAGCCGAAACATAAGGTGAGGCAAGGGGTTGCGCCTTACTTCTCTCTTTTCTCTTTGAGTCGTAGAAGCGCAAGCCCCCTGCCCGGATGCGACTCCGGAGGTTATTTTCCTGTAAAGAACAGGAGACCTCAAGATGAATATCGGACAATATCGGAAATATTGTGAGGAGAATTTCGAAGTGAGCTCTTGGCGCGGAAAGATCCATGACAAACGCAAGCGGCCTCAAATCACCCCTCTGCAGGTTTTCGAGAGCGTTTGCCAGATGCCCGTTTTCACTCAGAAAAGTCTTTTGAAGCTGGATAGCTTCTTGAGACTTCCTCCAGCGAGGAAACTGCACGGCAGCGGCCGCAAAATGGTCGCTTCGGACAGTTCCGTGGCAAGGATCACAAAAGGGATGAGCCCCGCGTCGGTTCAAGCGATCGGGTATGAGGTAATCGACAAGGGTGATGAACGCGAGCTTTTGGATATCAAGCTTTCGAGCGGCCGGAAACTCCGGATGGGAATTGTCGACGGACATCATGCTGGAAACGTTTGGGCGAGCGTGTTCGCGGTCAGCGGAAAATCAGACGGAGTGGTGGATCTGGAGCGTTATCCGGGACTTGGTCATGAACTTGACGCAAGCCGAACCGTTGTGAAACGTGTGTTTGAAAATCTCGGGGACGGATATTTCGAGATCGTGGGCACCGATGGTCTTTACGCGAGCCGGGAAGATTTTCAGCTTTACCTGGATCACAAAAGCCATTTGCTGGTGAAAACAGACGAAGAAACCCTGACTGTGATCCAGGACGCCCGGTATCTTTTCGACGCCCCGAACGCCAAAAGCATGGAAGGCATCGGATGGAGTGCGGGGCTCGATGACGAAAGGGCCATCGAGTATGAGGTGATGTGGGTCGAAGGCCTCGAATGGCAGGGCTTGAAGCTAACAGTTGCCTGGGTCAAGGAACATTATCTGAAACCGCGGAAAGACCGGCCGGAGAATACGTCGTTTTGGGTTTTAACGACCGCTACGGGATTGACGGGCGAGGATTTACGGGAGCTTGCCCACCGTCGGTGGAGGATCGAGAACAATATTTTCAAGCGGTTGAATTTTCTGGTGAAAAGCAAGAAGTACTGGAGCCGCGATCCGTCGGTGATGGAGCTGTACCTGCGGATGTGGATGATCGGCTTGACGCTTTTAGGGGCGTATCTGGTCGAGCGTGGCTGGGAGACATTCAGGGAATGCTGGGGAGTCGTGAAACAGACGTGGGAAGCGGTGGCGGAACGGATGCAACGGTCTTTGATCAGTCTGTACTCCGACTGAAGCAAGGGCCGCTTGACGCGTCATGAATTTCCGCTGCCATAGCCGGGGAAAAACCGCCCGGGATTGCGTCAAAATTCGAAAACGCGACCATAAAAAATACGGAGAGACTTTTGTCTCATCAACCAATCAGCGGCTGACCGCCAACTTGAGGAATGTCTGTCAAAAATCAGCAACTTACAGTTTCGAAAAGACCTGAGGTGACGCAAGGGGTAGGATATTGGGCCAAATAAGAGTGTCGACTGGTCAAATGGAAAGAAAAATGAGGTCATCCTTATATCAAAAATCAGGTCTTTCCCTCAGGCAAAAAAATGGGCTATAAACCGAACCGCTACAACCCATAAACCATGTGAATAATGTCACGACGGCCGATCACTCCGACTATTTTTCCGTTCCGGATCACGGGAAGAGTGTGAATGTTCTTTTCGGACATGATTGTGGCCGCTTCAAAAAGCGATTGGTTCTCGGAGATGGAAATGACCGGCCGGGTCATAACCTCCTTGACACGGACCTGGAACTCCTGACTCGGATCTTTTTGCTTATCAATGTCCGAAAGGATCCCTTTAATCCTGTTTAAAAGATCGGTGGCCGTGATGATCCCTTTCAAGAGACCCCCGGAATCCACCACAGGGATGCCGCTGATCCGGAACTTTGTGAGCATATGCGCCACGCTCTGAAGCGTAAGTTCTTCGTCCACAGTGACCGGATCATGCGACATCACATCGCTCGTGCGGATCGATTTCAACTTTTTTTCAACCACGGAATGAAAGGGTTCACCCATAAAAACTCTCCTCCAGATCAGTTTTCGTTGTCCAACATTTGATTTTGCCAATAATAATAAAAGCGCCCTTCTTTTTTCGCTAAAAGATCATGAAAGGAACCCTCCTCAACGATCTTCCCTTTATCAAGAACCACGATCCGGTCTGAATTACGGACGGTCGCAAGGCGGTGAGCGATCACGATCACGGTTTTTCCTGTGACGATCTCGCTCAAAGCGGCATGGACCAGCCCTTCGGTGACCGAATCCAGAGCGCTCGTGGCTTCGTCCAGGATCAGTATTTCAGGTTTTTTGAGAAGGGCCCGTGCGATGGAAAGCCTCTGCCGTTCACCGCCCGAAAGTTTCACGCCCCGGTCACCGATCTGGGCATCGAGTCCGATGAGTTTGATAAGTGGCGAAAGCCGTGACCGCTCCAGAACATAATGGAGTTCCTCATCCGTCACCTCACGGTTCAAACCATAGGTAATGTTGACTTTGAGTGGGGCATTAAAAAGAAGGGTGTCCTGACTCACCAAAGCCATTTTCTCGCGCAGGGACGCCGAGGTGAATTCCCGGATATCGGTCCCGTCGATAAAAAGCGTCCCGGGAGAAACATCATAAAAGCGCATCAGGAGATTGACAAGCGTTGTCTTCCCTGAGCCGGTTGAACCCACAAGCGCCAGGGTCTCATTCTTCTTGATAGTAAGGTCCAGTCGAGTCAAGATCTGCCGGCCGGGCAGATAACCAAAATTCAAACCTTTAAACTCGATCCTGTTCTGCAGACCAGTAAAAACTTTCGTGCCCTCCGGGACATAAAACTTGTTCTGGTCGCTCATGATTGAACGGATCTCCTGTACAGGACCCCAGATCCCGGCCAGCGTACTTCGAACCGACGCGAAAACACCAAACCCGGAAGAAGCGCGGCGCAGTACGATAAAAAAGACCATGAAGCTTGCCAAGTTGCCGGCCTTTTCGTGGATCAGCAAAAAAGCCATAAACCCCACCAATAGGAGGATAATGCAAAGCCCAACGATTTCCCGGAACGGTTCAAAAATAGCCTGTTTCTTATCAATAGCGAACTGGAAATCCCGGACCTTGTCGCTCGTGAAATTGAACCATTGTCTTTCTTTCGCTTCGTTCGAATAGGCCTTGACCAGTGTGATGCAGGAGAGCGCATTGGAGATTTTCATCCCCATTTCGGAGTAGGTCTTCGCGAAAGATTCCGAAGAACGCTCGATTCGGCGGATCAAAACCATGGTGGAATAATGCAGTATGGGAAAAACGATCGCGGAGAAAAGGGTAAGCTTCCAGGAAATAGCAAACGCTATAACGCTATACATGACCAAGGAAAAAAACGAAACCAGCGAAGATTGCAGAAGGGCCAGCTCCTGTGAGATCTGCTGGGTATACCCAACGAGGATCTGGTGGAGATGACCGGAACCGGCGCGATCGAAGAACATTTTCCCGAAACCAAGGTAGCGCCCGTAGATTAGTTTGCGGCTCTTGTTCCCGAATTCCCGGACCTGAAAAAGCGTCAATACAGATGCAAGGTAGGACAACAGGTTTTTAGCCAAGGCGAAAACAAAGATGAGGATAATCAGCATCGTAAAGATCTTGCCATTGTTTTTGGAAGGATCCCCCGGGAGAATGCTCGCGAGCTGTTTGAGAACAGGCTGGTGGTAGACAAAAGCAAAACTTCTTCCCATCAATCCCTGGATGGTCGGAATTAGAAGTCCGATACTGATCCCGTCGGCCAAAGCCGTCAGAAAAGATAAAAGGCTCGGCAACAGAAATGTTAGGGGATTGATACCGGCCTTCCTTAAAAAGCTCCGGAAAACGACCCAGCCCCGATAAAAAGATCCTTCGTTCAAAAGTGGATTTTTTTTCATAGATTATCTCCGTCCGCACCAATCACTACCAGGAACGGGCTTTTTCGCCTCTTCAATTCCATCCTAGTGTTAATTTTCGTCCCTTTTAGTATCGGCAGGAAGTCCATTTTTTATCACAAAAATTAGTCGTCCGACCCAATGGCCCCTGAACTCAAAGACAGGCCTTTTTTGCTCCTCCAGAGCGGTTCCGTTCAAAGTATAGTTAGCGGTAAGACCATAATCAATCTTAATAGCACTCGTTCCCATATCGACTTTTTTAAAAAAATGCTTTCAAAATATCGTTGGAACCGAACTGCAGGTAAGCCTGAGAAATCAGGACTTCGAATTCGAGCAATTCAGAGGCAATTCCAAAAGCCGGGGCCAGGCTTCGGTCCATCCGTTCACGTGGTCCGCGCCGTTCACTTCCATGGAATGAACGCAGGAGACATTCGCCGATCTCTCCAAGAAATTTTTGGCGATAAACGGCGGGACCACAGGATCGTTCGTCCCGGTGAAATGATACTGCGGGATCAAGTTAAGCTTCCCGGCTACCTGCATCGGATCGAGCGAGGCATCGTCAAGCGGACTTACTTCATGGTACTCATTCAGGCCGTTCGGATCGAGGTTCCCTGCCACGGTGCGAAGGCTCTGCACATCCCGCCGCCTCGCCGCGACAAGCACCGCCACCGCGCCGCCCCCCGAATAACCGATCAGGTCGATCCCGGAACTTTGGGCGTCTTTCACAAACCTGTCGACCGCCTGGTCCATGGAACGAATGACCTCCTCAGAAAATCTCTTGTCCGTCCAATAAATCTCTTCGCAGGTCGTATCCATTTCCATCGGCGTATATTGGCAGGGCCGCGCAAGGTAAACCACATTGGGCGCCGGATCTTCGGCGGCAAGCTCCAGCGCTACGGGACGCCGCGGCGTCGGGTCGCCGGAAACCCTGTTCCGGGTCACCCAGGCATAGCCGTCGCCTTCGATGTAGATGTGAAGACCTTTGCCAGGTTCGCGGATGCGGGAATAAGTGGTGAGAAGAAAAGGCGCTGTGCGAACTCTGACCCGGCGAAAGCCCGCCTCTTGCGCAATGGCATCGGCTGTCGTGAGACGCTCGGAAGCCGACGGCACGGTCAGACAACCCATGAAGGAAAAAGGAAATACCATGAAAAGAAAAAACGCCAAGATTCTCACAAAAGGCATCATAAAACAAAAAAGCCTGTGCCGTAAGGCACGCGACCACCCTCATGCTATCATGTATCTTACTAAGTTCTTCGCGGCCGGATCCCGCCCAGTTCCGTTATGCTTTAAACACCGGATCCCAGTCGCTCTTTAATTTTCTCGATCGCATCAAGACATCCCCGCATCGCCTGAAAGGCATTCATAGCATCTTGGGACGAAGCGTAATTAACACCCAGGGCTTTATAAGTATTGCCCGCCTTTTCAAAAAGCTGCCCAGCCCTGGCATAAAGACTCAAGGCCATTTTCAATCTCTCACGGTCAGACGGTCCGCTTTGAAGCGTTTGCACGGCCTGCTGTTCGAGCTGCATGGCAGCCCGGACTCCATTATTCGCCTCATTCTTATAAGATTCGGGAGATTCGAGCCCAAACACCAAAGGCGCAAAAGCCATCAGCACGGCCAAAGCTAAAACCCATTTATGGTTCATCGTAGGCTCCTTGTTTCCACGATCCATAATTCCGGAACGCGGACAATGATGCGATTTAAAAAACTTTGACTTTCGGGCTTAGACGTTTCGGGGAAAAATCATTGCGGCGGCGAGGTGAGAAACCTGCTTTTTATTGGCAATTCAAAAACAAAATAGCTGCCTTTCCCCTCCTCGCTTTCGACCCAGATCCTCCCGCCGTGCAATTTCACGATCTCTTTAGCGATGGTAAGACCCAGCCCCGTACCGCTGACTCCCTGCATGGCTTGGGATTCAATGCGGGAGAACTTTTCAAAAAGCTTCTGGAAATCTTTTTTAGCGATCCCCGGACCGGTATCGCGAACGCCGAGTTGTATCTTCTGCGAATCAGCGATACGCTTGCCCACTACGGTAACGGTTCCTCCCGTAGGGGTGAATTTCATGGCATTCCCTAGAAGATTGGTGAGAACCTGGCTGATCCGGTCTTGATCACCCTCGATCTCCAACGGCTTTTCAAGATCCATCTGGATCGTGATCTCCTTCGTTTTGCTCCAAACCCCAAATTCGTGAACAAGAGCCTGGACCAGATCGTCGACACGAAAGAGGGCGGGCTTGATATTAAATTTTTTCGCTTCAAGTTTTGAAAGATCCAAGAGATCGTTGACCAGCCGGGAAAGCCGGTCAATATTTTTTATGGCAATCGCAATGTTTTTTTCCTGACTCGGTGCAAGCGGACTGCTGCCGGGATAGACCAAAAGCTCCAGCGCTCCGCGAACTATGGTAAGCGGTGTGCGAAGCTCGTGAGAAACATTGGCCAGAAATGCTTCCTTAAGGGCCTCCAGCTCTTTTTGTTTCGTAACATCGGAAATAACGGAAACAAAACCGACGGTCTTGCCGTCCTCGCTTTCAATGACCGCATTACTGGCAAGAAGCACTTTTTTAATTTGATCACTTTGACTTTGGATCACGATCTCCTTACTTTTTGTCCCGTCAGTCGGTTGTTGGACCATGCTGACCAACTGTTCTTCTTTGAGATCGGTTAAAATGGACCGGCCGATCTTGTCTTCTTTTTTCACGCCTAGTAATTTTTCGGCGGCCGGGTTCATCAGCATGATCTCGCCCTTTTTGTTCACCATGATCACGCCCTCGGCCATGGAATGAACGACATCCTCGGTCTGTTTTTTTTCTTCCCCCAACACCTTGAATGAGGTATCAAGCGCTTCATAACGCATGCTCACCGCTTTGACCTGTTCTTGAGCGAGGCCGAGGGACTTGTTTTTCTCTTCAATCACATTCTCGAAGTGTTCCTGGAGAGCCATGGTCCTTTCCAACGTTTTTTCCTGAACTTCCTGGACGATAAGTTTGGAAAGTTTTTTTGTGGCGGTCTTGACTAGCCGAGAATCCCCCGAGAGTTGTTCTTTCACTTCCTTGACGAGATCATCCGCAAGCTTTACGGAAGTTTCATCGTCAGGAACCCCATAGGTCAAGATCTCGACCTCTCTCTTTTTTTTGGCCACGCGAAGGCCTTTGAATATGAGAAACGCGACCGCGGAAAACACGATGATCAAAAACGTTTCTAAACTATACATGAGTACATGCTTTCATTTGACCGTGGATGGATTCAAGGGCGACTAAACTTTAACGGAACATTCAGCGTGGCAAGGCACAAAACATACAGTGTGGCAGAAACGGTCATGAGGTCCTCACAGCACTCTATTTTCCATTTTAACAAATGACGCGCTCACGTGACTATGGTGTCATACGATCTTCTGCGCCACGGACCGCATCATACAGCTACCTATCTATGTCTGTCAAACGTTGGCTCCACGGAGGTAGCGATATAGTCCCGATTTTCTGATGTCCAGGGATGTCCATAGTATGAAGAAGGCCGAAAAAATGTCCGTTTTGTCCGCTTTAAAAAGGTCGACATTTCTGCAACATATTCTTGCTGAATAGGATAAGAAATGTCCGGGCCCATGGGGCGGACATGGGACATTATGTCGCAATCCAGCAAAAAAGCGGCATTACGCCTTACATGGCTCCCAGAAGTGGTAGAAACAAGAACCTCCAATCTGCGGGTGGAATTCGCTTGTCAAAACAGCTAAAGGCCCTGGGCGTGTCTGATAGTTGGATTAGCTGCCGTTGCGCGAAAAAATGTTTTGTACCACTTTGACCGCCTGGCCCATGCCCGAAGCCTTTTCCTCAGGAGCCGCCGCAACAGTCTTGTCCGCCAGGACCTTTCGCACTGCCTTGATTATAAAGCGCGCGTCCCTCGTCTTGACTTCAATACCAATCCCACCCACTTTATCGGCCAAGGCGTTGTTGACCCCCGCTGCCTGTCCCGTAACAATAAGCACCGCCGGCGGGTTCGGCTGAAAGGTGGATTTGATTTTTTTGCAAATATCAAAGCCAGTCGTGTTCGAGTCCTGCGTTACCACATCCACGATGACAATATCGGGAAGTGTCTGACGGATTTTAAGCATGGCTTCGTCAACATGCGAGGCCTCCGTGACCACATAGCCTTCTTTTTTCATGGACGTCACAATCGCGTTTCTATCCGCCGCGTCATCGTCGATCACAAGAATTGTTTTCGTCGAGGGATCTATCCTTGTTAGAGGCAAATACTTCTCGACCCCGCTGAGCAGTTTATCCATTTCGAGAGGTTTAAAAAAATAGTTAGCTGCTCCGCAATCTCTGGTTTTCTCCTCGAGTGTCCCGGTCACCGCGGACATCAGAAAGATAGGGATGCGTTTCAATCTCTCTTCCTTTTTTAATATCTTGGCAACTTCATCGCCATTCATCTTTGGAAGGACCACGTCAAGAATGATCAGATCGGGCTCTCTCTGTCGTGCCAAGTCCAGGGCTTCCTGCCCATTCACCCCTCCGAAAGTCTCATACCCCTCTTTATTCAAACGAAGCAATATCGCTTTTAATAGACCCGCTTCATCATCCACCACTAAAATCTTCTTTTTCATAGGGACCCCGTATCCTCCTGGCCTCAAAGAGGCAAAGTAAAATGAAACACACTCCCTGTTCCTACTTCCGACTCTGCCCACATCCTGCCGCGGTGCGCGAGAACGATCTCCTTGCTGATCGCAAGGCCAAGGCCCGCGCCGTCATTTTTGTCCTTCCCGACTTGTGCAAAGGGTTCAAAGATCCTTTCCAAATACTCGGCTTTAATGCCCGGGCCCGTGTCTCGGACGCTCACATGAATTTCATTATTTTCATGCCACACCTGAGTGACGATAGCCCCGCTTTCGGTGTATTTAACCGCATTGGCCATCAGGTTGATCATCACCTGCAGGATCTTGTCCCGATCGAATCTGATTCTCGGAAGATTATCGCCGAGATCCATGACAAGATCCTCTTTTCTGCTTCCCGCGAAAAGCACCGCGTTTCTATGCGCTTCCCGGACAACCTCACAGATGTCATTTTCCGTCAAATCAAGTCCCATTTTCCCCGCTTCCACTTTTTTGAAAGCCAGAACGTTGTTCGTCAAACGACCTAAGCGCGCAAGGCTCTCTTGTGCGGTACCCAAAAGATCTTTCTGCTCATCATTCAAAGGGCCCACCGTGCCATCCAAAACAAGTTCCGTGACCGCTTTGATCGTTGCGAGCGGACTTCTGAGTTCATGGGCCACCGTCGCCGCGAACCTGGACTTCGCATCCGCCAACTCGAAAAATGATTCCTCCGCTTTTTTGCGCTCTGTGATGTCCATGACCACTCCAAGCAAGCGACAGGCCTGGTCGTTGCTGTCGTAAAGGAAAACGCCCTTAGTCTCAACCCAATGCAAGCTACCATCGGGCCAGATGATCCGATATTGCACTCCAAGCGGCTTACGATCCTTCTTACAAAGTTTCAGTGCATCTTCGACGATTGGCATGTCCTCTGGATGCACGCGATCAGCCCATTTCCGATAATCGTGTTCTCTCGTAGTAGTAGCAGTAGTAGTAGTAGTAGTAGTAGTAGTAGTCGGAGCGTAGCCAAAGAGAGCCTCATGAGTCTGCGTCCAGAGCATGGTGCCTTTGACGAGATTCCAGTCGAACATACCGATTTGGGTGGCGCTAGCCGCCAAAGCAAGCCGTTCTTCGCTTTCCCGTAACGAAATGCTCTGTTGCTCGGTCTGCTGCCGAGCCGCAACAGCGTCTTTCATGAGATTGAGAGCCGCGATGCGAGACTCGCGAAGCTGCTGCTGTTGCTCCTGCAGCTGTTCGATCAACCTACGATCAGATTCGATGCGGCTGAGATCGGTTCCGACCAAACAGACCAACGGGCCTTCGGGCCTGTCGAGACGACTGGACCAGAGATGCAGCGGAACTGCCGCCCCTTTGGCGCAAAGGAATTTGAATCGGTCGTCATTGGTCGCGGTCAATGCGGTCCGGAGAAATTGGCGGAATCGGTCCGCATCCGACTCGTCGATGAACTCGCTGAGATCGTGACCAAGAAGCTGCTCCTTGGTCCGACGGAGCAGAGCGCAGACCCGGTCGTTACAGAAGATCAACAGACCGTCTGGCGAAACAGCCAGCCCAGCCTCATTCATGGTCTCGACCATCAACCGAGACAGGCTGTCGGATTCCGACAACGTGAAAACCCGATCGCCCTTGCTGCCGCTGACTACGACGGCATCCACCTCGCCCTCGCGAATGGCGCGTAACGTCTCCTCAACCTCTTCCAGTCGTGCCCGAAGCTCAGCGTTCTCTTCCTGCAAACGAACCTTCTCTTTGAGGTTATTGGTCATCGGTCCTCGTTTATTGCTCTTTTTCCCTTAGATCCAGCCCTACAAGGAGCTTCTTCGTGTCCGCCATGTCACCAATCATGCGTCGCAAGGGCAACGGCAACTTCTTGATCAAAGTCGGCGCCGCGATGATCTGTTCGCCTTTGGCCAGTGTCGGATCTTCATAGAGGTTGACGACCTCCAATGCATAGTGGCCCTTGAGGTGTTCCTCGCAGATCTTTTTGACTGACGCGATGGAGGCCACAGACCTCGTAGTGAATCCGGCGACGTAAAGTTTAAGCACATATTGCGCTTCAGCGCGATCCCGCAAGGCTTGCTCCAACTTGTCTTGTTTCTCTTTTTGTCGCTGCTTGGTCATATCAGTTCCTTCCGTTGTTAAAGAGATACGTATCGTTATCTCGGCCTCAGGTCCAATCCCACCAGCACACGCTCGGTGTTGGAAAGATCTCCGATGATCTTGCGGACAGGTTCAGGGAGCTTTCGCACCAGCGTTGGCAAAGCAATGATCTGGTCACCACGAGCCAACTTGGGGTCACGAAGCAGATCAATAACTTCAATGTGGTACTGACCCGCCATGTGCTCTTCGCAAAGTTTCTTCAGATTGTCGAACGCTCGGACCGATTTCTCCGTCTGTCCGGCCACATAGAGGCGCAAGTCCCAGTGACCTGCCTCGGATTTTGCTTTGGAAGCAGGGCTCATGAGCGTTTTCCTTTCTCTGCTTTCTTCGGGTCCAAAACGGTAATGCCCCGGTTGCTCAGCAGGAACTTGCGAACCTGGCTGGAATGGGCCATGCCGCGGCTCTTTAAGATATAGAGCAGCCGGGTGCGATCGCCATCACATTCGAGATTACGCAAGAGAATCCACGTATCCATCAAGGACGAGATGCCAACGTCCGTTGTCTCGTCGTTCGTCCCGCCCGCGGTGAGGCTGGTAAAAACCGCCGTGATACTCTGCATTTTCAGGTAATCAATCACACGGGTCAGCATCGCGGTCACTTCGGGCGTGTTGCCGACGCTAATCAGGTTGGTGACAGGATCCAGAACAACAACGGTCGGGCGGTACTCGTTCACAAGTTTGTGGATCGAGACCAGGTGCTGCTCCAGGCCGTACACTGTCGAGCGCACTGCGTGAAAATGCAGCCGTCCCTTACGCACCCACTGGCCGAGGTCAAACCCGATGGAGGCCATGTTGCGGATGACTTGCGCGGGCGATTCCTCGAATGCCATGTACAGGCAGCGTTCCCCCCGTCGGCAAGCGGCATCCACAAATGCTGCAGAGAAGCTGCTCTTTCCCGTACCTGCTGTGCCGGAGACCAGCACGCTGGTGCCCTTGAAATAACCTTTGCCACCGAACATCGCATCCAGTTGCGACACACCGGTCGAGATACGCTGCTTGCTAACCCCATAATCCAGACCGAGCGAGCTGATTGGCAATACGCTCAAGCCTCCTTCGTCGATCATGGTCGGATATTCGTTCGTGCCGTGCGCCGAGCCGCGGTACTTAAGAATCCTTAGTCGCCGCGTGCCGACCTGGTTGACCACCCGGTGATCGAGGACGATCACGCAGTCGCTAATGTATTCTTCCATCCCGTAACGGGTCACGGCGCCTTCGCCTTTCTCACCGGTGATGATAACAGTAACACCCCTTGCTTTAAGCCAGGCGAACAGCCGGCGAAGTTCAGCCCGCAGGATGGCAACATTGGGCAGGCCGGAAAAGAGCGCTTCAAGGCTGTCGAGCACCACGCGTTTGGCGCCGATCGTGTCGATCGCATTGCCGAGCCGGATGAAGAGGCCTTCCAGATCGTACTCGCCGGTTTCCTCAATCTCGCTCCGCTCGATACGAACGTGATCCAGCGCAATCTTCTTTCGGTTCACTAACCCCGGCAGATCGAAACCAAGTGAGGCGACGTTTTCGGACAGTTCCTTTTCGGTCTCCTCGAACGCCATGAACACGCCCGGCTCATTGAAATCCCGTGCGCCGCGCACAATGAATTCCATGGCCAAAAGCGTCTTACCGCAACCGGCCGCTCCGCAAATCAGCGTGGGCCGTCCTTTGGGCAGGCCGCCATTCGTGATCTCGTCCAGACCGCGTATACCGGTTTGGCATTTTGCCAATTCTTGTTTCTGGGGGGAACGCGCTTTCATAAAGCTCCTCTCATTGTTTTTAAGCTTATCCACAGTTCTATACTTTCTCACTTTCAAAATCCAAATCATAGGGCGTCGGCTGGCCGGCCCGGGCGCAAAGATCGTTCACTTCTTTTTTCAGCTCCACCATGAGGAGCTCCCGGCCAACGGAAGCCCGGTTGAACTCCGTCAGTGCGTCATTCAAAACTTCGATTTCTTTTATGTGCTGCTGCAGCGCCTCCTCGGCTTGTTTGCGCTCGGTGATGTCGATATTAACGCCGAAGACACGAGTAACCTTGCCCGCTTCATCATAGAGCGCGCCGCCCTTTGTCGATATCCAGCGGTACTCCCCTGAAGATTGACGACCGCGAAATTCCAGGTCAAACGATTCGTGCTTTGCTATAGCTTCATCGCGTCTCGCCTCGATCTTTCCTATGTCATCCGAATGCACCCGCTCACGCCAATCCTGGTATGTCTTGATGGTTCCGGGAGGCAGACCATACAGTTTATGAAGCTCCGGCGTAAACTCAAGTTTCCCGGTCGTCACTTCCCAGTCCCAGATACCGACATGGGCACTTTCCTGCGCCAGCCGGAGCCGCTCTTCGCTTTGCTGCAGAATGGCTATATCTCGTTTTCTTTCGGTAATATCTCGAACGACAGAAACGGAGCCGACGATGTTGCCCGCGGCATCACTCACCGGAGAGGCACTTACCTGACGCCACCGGAGCTCGCCAGTGGCGGGAGTTCTAAGCATTTCTTCCTCATTCTTTACGATTTCTCCCCGCAGTGCCCGTAGCGGCGGCGCCTCCTCGACCGGCCTGGGGCTACCATCCGGTCGCAGGACTTTCAAACTCGCCGCAAGCTTCCGGACATCAACCGTTCCTACGGATCCCAAAGCAAACGCCTGGCTTCCCGATGGATTCACTAATGTGAATTTTCCCGCCGTGTCGGCAAACCAGATCTCGTCAGTGATGCTCTGCACCAAGGACTTCAACCTTTCTTTTTCCTGTTCGACAGACCGATGCAGTTGCTGCGACTCCTCCTCCGCCCGCTTGCGCTCGGTGATGTCGGTGAGAAAGGAGTAATAGTAATCGAGTTTGTCGTGCTCGTCCCGCACGAGGTGGACCAAGAGTTCAATGGGCACGCGCGAGCCGTCCTTTCGGATGTATTCCTTTTCATAGCGGACAGGGTGGCCGGTGCGGTGGAGTTCTTCGAGCTTCTGCCTTTCCGGTTCGCGCCATTCGGGCGGCGTGAGCGTGGTGGACCAGTCGATCGCGCGAAACTCCGCGGCGGTGTAACCGGTCAGTTCCTCAAAAGCACGGTTCATGCGACCCAAACTTCCGTCCGGAAAGCCGACCGCAAAAGGCTGCTCGGCGTTTTCGAGGATGTTGGCCAGAAATTCCTTTTCCCGGTTTGTTTCGATCAGGGCATGTTCGCGATCGTACGCCGCAGCTTTGTCCCGGTTGCGTCGGTAGAGTTCGGCGACGGCGCTCATGAACAGGCCCATGCAGGTAAAAAGCACCATCCCCAGTCGCTCGACAAGCAATGAGACAGCTAACCCTTCCGGCGGCAGGATCCAGTAGGCCACAAAAAGGATCGTCGATGCCGTGGCCACAAACCCTGGACCGAACCCGCAAAGCAGCGCCGCAACCATTACCGCGGGATAAAACGTGATGTAGGTGGGTAATCCGGGACCGATCCGTGCCGTTAACGCCAACCGCAGCCCCATTCCGGCCGCCACAGCTACTATCGCGAAACCGTAGCGAAGCAGCCATCCCAAAAGAGTTTGCTGCCGGAAGCTCGCCAGGAACTCATCCTTTTGCCAAAATTGCTTTCCCGATTCCGGCAAGATCTCCTTTTCTCCCGGTCCGCGCAACGAAACGATGGCTGCGACCAACAGGCATGCACCGCCGAGGAATTGTGCCGCCCGTGCAACCCAGCCAAGAATACTTCCGTGCACCGTCTCGATCATGATGCCGAAGAGGCCAGTTGCCACCAGAAGCAACGCCAGTCCGTACCAGCGCACGAACGGTGTCGGCGTTCGGCGGTGGGCCGCCCACAATAGAACGCTCGTTCCGGCGAACATCAGCACTGAGGAACCGAGCACGAACTCCCGAAGCAACGTTCCTCCCTGGCCTTGCACAAAAAAGACAGGCAATCGGCCTTCCAACACGAGCATCGCGATCAACCACACTGCAGCCGTCACGGCCGTGTACGCGACCGTCAGGACCCACCCCGTCCGCCGTATGTCACGGCCAGGTTTCAATAGGAGGACAACCCCCGCCGCGTTACAAAGCGCTGCGAGCCAAACGAGGATGTTGTGAACGCTGATCACCACATTCGCGCCGTGCGGCAGCAGCATGGGGGCAACGGTCCCGGCAGAACCCCAAAGCAGAACGCCGCAACTGAGCAAGAGCATCCCCGGCGAGCCTCGCGAGAAAAAACTCCGTCCAAGCAGGATCACGACCAGGATCGAAGCCAGGGTGGAGAACACGAAATTGAACGCCATCAACAGGGGCTGCGATTCATACACCGTTTTCGAATCTACGATCCACAGCGCCGCGATGGCCAGCAACAAGCCCGGGACCGACAGCCATGCCAGTTTGCCACAGAACCATGCGACCTTATTTTTTCCGATATCCTTTTCCACAGGTTCTCCCTAAATACAAAAAAGCCCTCGCTCAATTAAGAACGAAGGCTCTAGCTCTCGCTAAATTTTTTCTTGATATAGTTCTCGACGTCTTTCTTCAGGATCCTGTATCCGCCGCGCCGGCCTTCCGTATAGGCCCTTATTTTCTTGTCCCGGATCAATTCCCGAACATGGTCTGTGCTAATCCTGAGAATTTTCGCGACTTCTTTCGTTACTAACACATCAAGCATAATGGACTATTCTTCCGAATTGATGATAGGCTGCTGACATGATCTAATAAGGTTTATTATTAATTAAGCCCCGCCATATTTGACTGATCCATTTCCCCTTTTTTTTGACTTTTTTCTACTAAAGCAAAGATGTATCCCTAACACAGCAAGATACGAAATTTTGAATGTCGCAATTCAGCAATAAAGCGACATTGGAAGAAGTGTTGTTAACTACCCTTTTTTGTCTTTGTGGAACCAACCTTTGACAAGACCATAAGCATCTTTGAAACCCTTCGACCAGCTTTGCTTTCTCAGATTCAAAACGGCTTTCACATCGTGCATTTCGTGACCGACATTAACATCCAATGATGGAGATTTTTTGACTAAGAGAACTTGGGAAGGATAAACGCTACGGTGGCCGGTCATAAGGAAACTGATAACACATGCAACTGCGGCATAAGGAGCTATCTGGGGTCCAAACACCTCGATTGCCATAACACTTGCCGCAATCGGGGTATTCGCGGCCCCAGCCAATACGGCGACAAAACCAATCGCTGACAAAGTCGCATGGTCCAATCCCGCCCAACTCGCATATAGTGATCCAGCCGTTGCCCCTATGAAAAATATGGGGGTCACGATCCCCCCACTCCCTCCAAAACCCAGAGTAATCGAGGTGAAGATCATCTTTGCAAAACTTGCATACCACGGAACAATCTGTCCCTGCAGACAACTTTCGATCGTATTTAAGCCAAGCCCGAGGTATTGTTTTGAAACCAAGAACGTCAAAATCACGAGCAACGCTCCGCCGACGATCCCTTTTAACGGCTCCCATAACTTTAATTTTTTAGACAAATATTCTCCAAGACGTAAGGTCTCTATCAAGAGAAGAGCGCAGACTCCAAAAAAGACCCCCGCTACACAGATCTGGATAAAAAAGAACTCGCTGAATTGAGGAACAAAATGGAGCGGATGGTAAAAATAGCTGATCCCTAAGGCATTTGAAACATGATAGCTCGTAACGCCCGCAATAAAGGAGGGCAGAAGAACATCATACAAAACGCTCCCAACAAAGAGAACTTCGACCCCAAACAATGCCCCCGCGATCGGAGTCCCGAAAACGGAAGCAAAACCTGCACTGATGCCGCAGATGACCAGCTTTCTTCGGTCATGATCATCGAATTTGAAGATATCGGCAAATAGCGAGGATAACCCCGCACCAATCTGGGCGCACGGCCCTTCTTTACCGGCAGAGCCTCCTAAAGCGATCGTAATAATTGTCGCGACCAACTTGACCGGCACAACAGCCGCTTTGATCTTCCCGGAAGAACGATGAACCGCTTCGATAACCTTTTCAGTCCCATGACCCTTTGCATCAGGAGCCAGGTATTTGATGATCAACGCACTCAGAAAGAACGCCAGAGGGAGGAGTAGAAAATAATAAGGGAATTTTCCGCTAAAAGCCAAACTCCAACTCAAGAGTTTCAAAAAGATCATCGTCGCAAAACCAACAATAACCCCGATCAGAGTGGCCAATATGAACCACTTCAAAATACTGATAAAGAGAACGGTTTCTTCCGCAATCCTGCGCTTCATGAATAATCCTTCTTGAATATTTTACTCTTTTGCCAAATAAAAAAGGCGTTGCTGGATTATACACCAACAACACCTGTCTTAAGAACTATCCCGCCTGAATTGTATTGAATGACGCTTTATACATGAATCACGACATTCAAATTACTAAGTTCAATCCCTGTTCCTAGAAAAATTCTTGATCTTGTTTGTGAAATTACGTCTTGGCGCGGTTAAGCCCAAAATACTTATCCCGGGTACCATATCTTAACGCCTCTGACCTTCGCCCACGACGTTATGCCGTGATCTTTAAGACTCTTGGGTCCCATGATATGAAAAACCTCAAACCGACGCACAAGCAAGGCATCAGCGATCAAAGAACGATGACAACGCCACGGAACCGCTTCGGCACACATAATGGCAACCCGTTCCCGCTTGGAAAGCCGCATTAAGAGCTGGAGATTTTTAACGAACTCTCGCGTTTGCATATAATCAGCAAAACCACGGAAAGAGACATTGCGCCAGGCGGTATTGATCGAGTCTTTTTTCGCGTGACGTAATCCGCCTACGCCGGACATATGCTTATAACGGATACCAGCTTTAGGAAGTTTTCGTCTAAGCATCGGTTGATTGAATTGAGGATTATGGCGCGAACGCGGGATGGTGCGCACATCGACCAAACAGGTGATGTCACGCTCTTTCAGAAGAGCTAAAAATTCTTTTAGCGATCTTGTCGAATGTCCAATGGTGAATATTTGAAATTTCTTATGAGTTTCCGTCATGACTTCATCGCCTTTCGCAACTACTGCGCCATATCATCCTAAAAGCAGATCAAATATCGTACTGGACAAAAATTAGCTGTTTCCGACTTTAGATCTCCTCCGCCAATTCCTCGGCTATTTTTTCAAAATGTTCATGAACATCCCGTCCGATATCTTTTTCAACCGCTTCAAATTTATCGGACAATTCTTTTTGGTCCCCATCGTTAAGAACTTTATTCGTCATCGGAAAAAGAAGATACTCTTCTTTCCAGATATGATTAGGATAAAGTTCGATTAAGCCCTGCAAACTTTTGATGAGAACGCTCTTTGACGCTCCGTCGCCTTTGGCATATGCCGCGCCTGATTCTGATAGTTGTTTAACAAGGGAGCGCCCTTTTTCATGTTCATGGACCAAAATCGCTATTGGGCAACCCGTCATCGGCACGCCTCTTTTCCCGAGAAGCGGAAACAAATGGTTCTCCTCTTTCCCATGATGGCATTTGTCACCAAAAGTGCCCATGAACTCTACAACCTTGTTAATCGTCTCCCCTTTTACATCCTTATCTTCCTCCAATCGCGCCAAGAGAACCACCATTGCAGCAACAACTTTTTGAATTACGTGATGTTCTTCTTCCAAAACATCCGTTGGTTTTTTAACCATAGTGTTTGCCTCCCGTCGTTTTGTCTGTATTCATAAAATCTCGCTACGCTGTTTTACTTAAGTCCTCTTTTAAGGGCTTCGAGTCTGTTTATTTATGAGGTTTATCTTTCCGAATTTCCCGTTCCGCCTGATCCCATTCCTGAACCGCATGGCCTTCGTGGCGACCTTGTTGCTCATAGAGTTCATAGGCTCGCTTGGCGATCTGCGACCTTAAATCTGATGGCGTTTTGATTTTGACTTGATCGAAAATCCGATAAGCGAGCAGTTTCACGCGGTCGTTGACGAGGAACCACGCCAAGGAGTAACCCCAAACCATGAGTGCCCAACCCCAGCCGATGGGCGACATAAACAATCCATAAACCGCAATCAGGGTAGCCACCACTTGCGTGCCAAACACCATCACCAACAGAATCCGCGCAGGGCGAATGGACCAGAATGGGCCGCGCGTACGTGTGAGGAATATTTTAAAATGTCCTGCTACGGACAGTTTTAAATACATCAACGTTTGTATAAGCGCACGGTCAACGTGAAAGACGCGTTCGCCGATATAAAACAAGCCAAAAGAGTCCATAACCCCGATGATACTTATCACTGTGGCGATCCCCAATACCAGGCGCATGTTCCAAGTCTCTGGCCGATCATTGTAATGAACATTGTCAAAGGCAATGGACAGAATGGCACCATCGTTGAGCAACGCCAGCATCACGATCATGACCGCGGTCACCGGATAGAAGTTAAATACCAGGATTGACAACGTCATGAACAATAGAATGCCCAGCGTCTCGGCAATGCGGTAGATCGCATAGCTGTTCATCCGCTGGAAAATTTTCCGGCTCTCCTTGATTGCGTCAATAATCACCGACAGACCAGGCGCCAACAACACGATGGACGCAGCCGCTCGCGCCGCATCCGTAGCACCGGAAACAGCGATACCGCAGTCGGCCTTCTTCAGCGCGGGGGCATCATTCACCCCGTCACCCGTCATGCCGACAATGTGACCGCATTTTTGCAGAACATCTACAATGTGGAACTTGTGTTCAGGGAATACTTGAGCAAATCCGTCGGCCTTCTCGATGGACTCGACCATTTCTGTGGTCTCATTACGCTTCACGTCGCCCAAACCGTCCGCATCAAGAATATTTACGCCCATGTCTAACTTCTTGGCGGTTTCCTTAGCGATGGCCAGCGCATCGCCCGTAACCATCTTGATCTTTACGCCCATCTGGCGCGCGGTCGCGATGGTTGCCTTGGCATCTTCCCGTGGCGGATCAAACAGCGGCAACACACCAACAAATTGCCATTGCCCGTCGCCCTCGTCCCGCGCCACGCCCAACGCACGGAAGCCACGCGCCGCAAATTCGTTGACGGCCTTCTCGACGGCGGGCTTCACCTGCCCGGCATTGGCCGATAATTTCAGAATCTCCTGCGGCGCACCTTTTGTCACTTTAAACGTCCTGCCATCTGCAGCTTTAACAGCAGCCTCGGTGCGCTTATGAACCGCGTCAAATGGCTGGAAATGCACCACCTGATAACCCTGCATCGCTGCTTTATTTTTCAATCCACCTAGAACGGCCAAATCAATGGTGTCGTTATCATCTACGCGTGATGCCAGCGCGGCATAAAGGATGACTTGCTCGGCGGGGATATTGTTCACGCTGAACGGATCGCCAAGTGTCAGCTTGTTTTGGGTCAAGGTACCGGTCTTATCCGCACACAGGACGTCCACACCAGCCAATTCCTCGATGGCGACCAGTTTACTAACAATCGCTTTTTTTGTAGCAAGCAAACGCGCGCCAACCGCCATGGTCACCGACAAGACGGTCGGCATCGCAACGGGAATCGCAGCTACGGTCAACACTAAAGCGAATTGCAACGTGGTAAGGATCGGGTCGCCGCGAAAGATCGCAACGGTAATGATCACCGCCACCAGAGCCACTGCCAAAATAATAAGGTAATTGCCTATTTTCAAAACTGCTTTTTGAAAATGGCTGACGGTATGCGCCTCCTGCACCAATTGCGCCGTCTTACCGAAGTAGGTTTTCGTGCCCGTGGCATAGACCATTGCGCCAATTTCGCCCTGACGAATGATTGAACCGGAAAACACAGCCTCGCCAGATTTTCGTGTGGCTGGCAATGATTCTCCCGTCAGCGCAGACTGATCCACTTCTACAGCGTCACCCTCCAGCAATCGTACATCTGCCGGAACAATGTCGCCCAGACGCATGCGTATGACATCACCCGGCACCAACTCGCGTGCCGCCGGATTGATCCATTTCCCATCTCGTTTCACCCGAGCCTTGACCGCCAGCTTAGACTTCAAGGCAGCAATAGCGTTGCCCGCTTCGCGTTCTTCCCAAAATCCGACCACGGAGTTGGCAACCAGCAAAAGAAGGATGATAAAAAAATCCGGCCAGTGCCGGACCACGCCCGATAAAATCACCGCAATCTCGATCATCCACGGAATGGGACCCCAAAAATAGGACAGGAATTTCAGAAACAGATTCGTCTTCTTTTCTTCAATTTCATTAGGTCCGTATTGAGTCAGCCGTTTCTCGGCCTCGGATTGGCTGAGACCGTCCGGAGATGATCCCAGTTTTTTTTCTACTTCCGGCAAAGGCAGAGTCTTCAAATCGTCCTTCTCATTGGGTTCCATACTCATGTCCTTTCCATCGCCGCATTGTGTTCGCCGCGACACGCAGCATAAGTGCAGCTGGCTTTTTCTATAAACCCCTGTTCATTCATTTAGGGTTGCTCCATCTCCAGTTCCTGATTTCCGGCATATCCAGGCCGTATTTGTCTACGTACTGCTTGTGCTCGATAAGTTTGTCCTCCATCATTCGTTTTAACGCCACACCGGATGCGCCCAGCTTAGGCAGCCATTTTATCGCATCAAGTACCAGGTGGAATCTGTCGAGACCATTTAAAACCGTCATGTCGAAGTACGTTGTGATGGTGCCCTCTTCCCTATAGCCGTGGACATGCATGTTCCCATGGTTGGCACGGCGGTATGTCAGCCGGTGGACCAGCGAAGGATATCCATGGAACGCAAAGATGACCGGCTTATCTAAAGTGAACAAAGCATCAAAGTCTTGTTTGGTCAAACCGTGAGGGTGTTGTGTATTCGATTCCAGTTTCATCAGATCGACAACATTGATCACGCGAATCTTCAGATCGGGCAAATGTTGACGCAGAATGGAAACAGCTGCCATGCACTCAAGCGTTGGCACGTCACCGCAGCAGGCCATCACCACGTCCGGTTCGGCGCCTTGATCGTTACTGGCCCAGTGCCATACGCCGATCCCTTTGGTGCAATGTTCTATCGCCTCATCCATGGTCAACCATTGAGGCGCCTGGTATTTGCCCGCGATCACAACGTTAATGTAATGCCGGCTCCTCAAACAATGATCCCCCACCGATAGCAAGCAGTTGGCATCCGGCGGAAGGTACACGCGAACGATCGAGGCCTTCTTGTTCACCACATGGTCGATGAAACCGGGATCTTGATGAGTAAAACCGTTATGCGCTTGTTGCCAGACGTGTGACGCAAGTAGATAATTTAACGATGCGATTTTTTTTCGCCACGGCAATTCCGCGGTAACTTTCAGCCACTTGGCGTGCTGGTTAAACATCGAATCGATGATGTGGATGAACGCTTCATAGCAGTTGAACAACCCGTGTCGTCCCGTGAGCAGATAACCTTCCAGCCAACCCTCACACTGATGTTCACTCAGTATTTCCATAACCCGGCCATCGGTGGCAAGAAACTCATCGTTCTCTTGCGTCCGGGCTTCCCACTGCCGGTTGGTGACTTCAAAAACGCAATTCAACCGGTTGGAAAGCGTTTCATCAGGACCGAAGATCCGAAAATTCCGTTCCTCTTTATTGAGTTTAATCACATCGCGCAGAAACTCTCCGAGCATATGCGCGTCTGACGCCTCAACAGATCCCGGCGACGGCACATCCACTGCGTATTTACGAAAGTCCGGCATAAGCAGGTCGTGCAGTAATAACCCACCGTTGGCATGCGGATTGGCGCCCATTCTTCGCTCGCCTTTAGGCGCCAGCTCTGCCAATTCAGGCATGAGGCGTCCCTCTTTATCAAAAAGTTCCTCGGCTTTATAGCTTTTCATCCAATCCTCAAGGAGCTTGAGATGACCGGGATGCTCAGAATCCACCAACAGCGGGATCTGGTGGGCTCGAAAGGTACCCTCAATTTGTAGACCATCGACGACTTTCGGTCCCGTCCAGCCTTTGGGTGACTTAAGGACGATCATCGGCCAGCGCGGGCGAGCAGCATTGTTTTTGTCCCGCGCATTGCTTTGTATTTGCCGGATTTCCGTAATAACCTCTTCCAAAATTGCGGCCATGCGTTGATGCATTTTTTCCGGATCATCCCCTTCCACAAAATACGGCGTCCAGCCGCAACCTCGCAAGAATTGTTCCAATTCTTCAGGCTCAATGCGAGCCAACACGGTTGGGTTCGCTATTTTATAGCCGTTGAGATGTAGGATAGGCAGCACGGCTCCATCGGTGATCGGATTGAGAAATTTGTTGGAGTGCCAGGCTGTCGCCAAGGGACCAGTTTCCGCTTCTCCGTCGCCCACGACGCAAGCAACGATGAGATCGGGGTTGTCGAAGGCTGCCCCAAAGGCATGACTTAGCGAATACCCTAACTCGCCTCCTTCGTGAATCGACCCCGGCGTCGTTGGCGCAACATGGCTAGAAATCCCACCAGAAAACGAGAATTGCTTGAACAGTTTTTTGAGTCCGGCTTCGTCCTGGGCGATGTCAGGATAAACTTCACTCCAGGTACCTTCGAGGTAAACATTGCCCACGATCGCAGGACCGCCGTGTCCGGGGCCAGCGATGTAGAACATATTCAGGTCATAATTCTTGATAACCCTGTTCAGATGCACATAGATAAAGTTCTGCCCTGGGGTGGTTCCCCAATGCCCGAGCAGCATCGACTTAACGTGCTCTAGCTTCAGCGGCTCTCGAAGCAAAGGATTGTCACAGAGATAAAGCTGTCCGACCGACAAATAGTTAGCAGCACGCCAATACGCGTTCATCTTGCGCAACAGATCGGGTGACAACGGCTTGTCCGTTTTTTTCATCTCCTCCGTTACTACCGCGCTGTTCCTTTCAACTCCATTTTTAATTTTCATAACAATGCTCCTTTCAAATTTTTCGGCCAAGACCGAGAACGCTGCAAACCGTCTTGGCAATCATGAGTTCTTCGTCTGTATGAATAACGCGAACCGCAACCTGGCAAGCGTTCTTAGAAATTACGTCCTCATTCGCCACGTTTCGCTTTGCATCGAGCTCGATTCCAAGAAATCCCAACCCATCGCAAATCCGAGCGCGGACGAGCGGCGCATTTTCACCGATGCCTCCTGCGAAAACGAGCGTGTCCAACCCACCGAGTGCAGCAGCGAAAGACCCGATCCATTTCTTGACCTGGTAGCAAAAAAGCGCGATCGCTTCAGCCGCCCGCACGTCTTGTGTTTCATGATTGAGCAAGTCTTGCATGTCGGAACTGGTCTCCGACACGCCGAGCAGTCCGGATTTGAAATTAACCATCTCGCTGAATTGTTTCGCGTTTATTTTTTCAGTACGCGACAGATACCAAAAAAGTCCGGGATCAAGATCTCCTGAACGGGTGCTCATCGGAACCCCGGCGGTCGGGGTAAAACTCATGCTTGTATCCACGGATTTTCCGTCACGCACCGCCGCCAGACTCGCGCCGTTGCCTAGGTGAGCAAGGATGACCCGGCCTTTGGCCGCTTCCGCTCCGGTCACGCGAGCCAGTTCTTCCATTAAAAACGCATACGACAACCCGTGAAAACCATACCGCCGCACTCCCTGCGTTTCGTAGCGGCGCGGGATCGGCAATAGCTGCGCCACGCGTGGCAGGTCATGATGAAATGCCGTGTCGAAACACGCTACTTGGGGCAGATCAGGAAATCGGCGATGAAATTCCTCGGTCAACAGGATCTCCTCCGGCAGATGCTCCGGATCGAATGGACTGAGTTGGTGCAGCTCCTCCACCATTTCCGTAGTGAGTCGTTGCGGTTTGCTATACTTCGGCCCGCCATGAACCACGCGATGCCCTACCGCAGCCAATGCATCACCCCCGAGGCGTTCCTTGAGCCAGTCCATCAAGGCGCCCACGGCCACCGTGTGATCCGACGCTTTCACTGGCCTCGAAAAGTTGTCCGCAGGGTTCGATCCCTTCACCCGCAAGGTGGCCTCAGGCAATCCAATCCGTTCAATCCCGCCTTCCAGGATCCGTTGTAGCGGTTCACCAACTTCGAAAAGCGCAAACTTGATGCTCGACGAACCCCCATTGATCGTCAACACATTAGCGTGAGCCGGTTTTACAGATGACTGGTTTATCATTTTTCAATCTCCAATCCAAACGAGGCTAATTTCGCGCGCGTGGACTTGTAATCCGCATGAAGAATGCTCCGAATCCCCATGCGTTCCGCGACCTGGACGAACATCTCGGTATTTTCCAGATAGATCACCTGATTGGGAGGAACCTGTGCGGTATTAAGCGCAACTCGAAAAATGTCCGTATCAGGTTTTCGCAATCGGACGAAGCAGGAGGAAATAAAAGAATCCACAAACTCATCCAGCTTGAACTTTCGGATCCGATACTCATTCAGTCCATGCCCTTCGTTGCTGACGACCACGATTTTTAATCCATATTTTTCCTTGAGCTTTCGGATCAGCTCGATCATCTCGGGGTAAGGCTTCGATTGTGCGAACATGAATTTCCGAAATTGAGCCGGAGTAAACGGCCTTTTCTTGTAGAACACCACAAGGTTTAAGTATTCCTCGAGGGTGAGCATACCCAACTCGTAAGTGTCTAAGGCATCGTTATGCCGCTTGTTGAGCTCTTCCAAATTCAGGCGGAACGCCTTAGCAACCAACTTACTGGATACATGACTCCATCCATCCGTAAGCAAAACACCGCCGATATCCACAAACAAGCAGGTGATCGCAGTAGCTTTCTTCATTGCTATTTTTCCTTTCATTTGATCATCGCTGCCACAGGATTCGTGCGTTTTCCAGTGGCACCGACACGCCGTCGCAACGCGGTATCACCCGCGCTGTATAATCCGCTGCAGAGCGGTCCGCAGACACAGCCGCGCTATAAAGAGTGACGTCCGATGCACCGGATTGTTTGCGAACAAGCTTCATCTCCTGGCGTACCGGACTACCTCCCTTGGCACCATCGGCGTAAAGCTCCACTCGAACCGCATTCGGGTCGACGCCGTTGAGATAGACCTGAACTTCATAGAGATGCTGCTTGCCTTTTGTTTTCACCTGCACTTCGCCGAAGTGCAGCGTGACCCATTTCTGTTCCAGGCTGTCCTGCCAATCGGTTATTCTCTTGCTCGCTGCGCCTTTATCGGCAGCACGCTCACGGTAAGCGGCTGCAGCCGGAAGGTAATGTTTTTCGGTATATTCGCGCACCGAGCGGTTGGCAGAGAATCTTGGGGTCAGCTGCGCCATACTTTCCCGCATCCGTTTAACCCATGCAGCAGGAATGCCGTTCTTGTCCCGGGTGTAAAACTCCGGGATGACTTCCCGTTCGAGCCGCTCGTAAAGCGTTACAGCTTCGGCGGCATCCCAAGCGGGATCATCGCCATGTTCTTTACCATCACCAAGTGCCCATCCCACTTCAGGTTTGTACGCTTCCACCCACCAGCCGTCCAACTCCGATAAATTAATGCCGCCATTGACTAACACCTTCATACCACTCGTTCCGCAAGCCTCCCAGGGTCGCCGTGGCGTATTGATCCAGACGTCTACCCCCTGCACCAAGTGCTCGGTCAATAACATGTCATAGTCGCTGAGGAAGATCACATGAGGACGCGCTTCGGCCCGCCGAATGAAACGGGTCCATTCCTGGATCAAGGCCTGCCCGGCCCGGTCCGCCGGATGGGCCTTGCCCGCAATAATGATCTGAACCGGGCGTTGAGAATTCGTTAACAGACGAAGCAGTCTCTCCGCATCATGCAGCAGCAGGGTCGGCCTTTTGTAAGTTGCAAAACGCCGCGCAAAACCCAGCGTTAAAGCGTTGGGATCAAGAAGATGCTTCGCACCTTCAACCGCTTCGGGTGACGCGCCTGAGGCTGCCAGTTGCCGGGACAATCGTCCGCGAGTGTATTCAATGAGAGCCTTTCTGGAGGACGTGCGCAGTTGCCAAAGCTTGGCGTCGGGAACGCGTCGAATATTCTGCTCTAAGGTTTCAACCGTTCCCAGCCAGCGGCTTTTCCCGCAGGCTTCAGTCCACAGGTCGTCAGATTCTTTCGAGTCCCAGCTTGGCATGTGGACTCCGTTCGTAACGTGCCCAATGGGAACTTCGTTCGTGGGCCAGCGCGGAAAGAGAGGCTCGAAGATGTGCCGGCTCACCTTCCCATGCAGAAGGCTTACGCCATTCACCGCCCCGCTCCCGCGGACCGCCAGATAGGCCATGTTGAAATTTTCCGACGAGTCGTCCGGATTCTTGCGACCCAGCGCCAGCAGATCGCGGAGTGATATGCCGAGTTTCTGCTTAGCATAACCATCGAGATATTCTTCGATAAGCCCTGGAGAGAAACAGTCAAATCCGGCGGCTACTGCCGTGTGTGTGGTAAAAAGATTTCCCGCCCGTGTGACAGCCAGCGCGGTTTTAAATGGCTGCCCATTCTCTTCCATAAAACTTCGGGCCCGTTCCAGAACGGCAAAAGCCGCATGCCCTTCATTAAGATGACATACTTCGGGTTTAATACCGAGCGCGGCGAGTAGCCGCCATCCACCTATCCCGAGAAGTAGTTCCTGCTGGAGACGCAACTCAGGCCCGCCGCCATAGAGCTCGCTCGTGATCCCCCGGTGGGCGGGTAAATTCGTTTCATCATTGCTATCCAATAGATAAAGTTTCACTCTGCCGACCTGGACCTGCCAGACGCGCAGCCACACTGAGTAACCGGGTAATGCGATCTCCAACCGCAGCCACTCGCCATTCGACTGGTACATAGGTGTGACGGGCAATTTCGCGGGATCGTTATATGGAAAGAGAGCCTGCTGCGCGCCGTCCTTGTCGATCACCTGGCGAAAATAGCCTTGTTGGTACAGCAGTCCCACGCCGACCACCGGCACGCCAAGATCGCTATCGGCCTTGAGTTGATCACCGGCGACATTGCCAAGCCCGCCCGAGTAAATGGGCAAAGCTTCGCTTAGCATAAATTCCATACAGAAATAAGCGGCGCAGGTCAGGGAACCTTGCGCATGATTTTGCTGAAACCACGCGGGCGCCTCAAACACGTGCCGTCGGGTCTCGACCAGGTCATCAACACTCTTTCGAAAAACGGGATCGGCCAGCATGCGCTTAACCTGATCGCCCGTGGCTGTCTGCAGAACAGTCCATGGGTTATGCGTGATTTCCCAAAGCTCGGGATTAAGCTGACGCCAGACATTGTCGGTAGCATGATTCCACGACCAACGCATATTCAGGGCCAGTTCCTTCAAGGAATCGAATCCTTCGACGTCTTTAGGTAAACGACTTTTGATCGGCTTACTGGCAAGCGTTTGTTTGCTCATAGTTTTTCCTTCAATTTTGTATCGTGGATCGCTGTGGTATTGCACCCAAAGCATCGTCGACAATTGTCTGGGCTTCTTCCAGAATGCGGCGCAAATGATCTGCGCCCTGAAAGCTCTCCGCATAAATTTTATAAATATCCTCGGTCCCTGACGGACGCGCCGCGAACCATCCGCTCTTTGCGATGACCTTCAACCCGCCAATGGGCGCGTCGTTGCCCGGCGCACGGGTGAGAATAGTCTGGATTTTTTCACCTGCCAGTTCGGTAAACTTAACTTGCTGGGGTGAGAGTTTCGCCAAGAGTTCCTTTTGACCCGGAGTAGCCGGCGCTTCAACGAGGTCATAGACAGACTCTCCGAACTCGCGCGTGAGCTCCTTGTAGATTTCGCCGGGGTCTCGGCCCATCCGAGCTGTGATCTCCGCCGCCAATAATGCTGGGACTATGCCATCTTTGTCCGTAGTCCAAACTTTGCCATCCAAGCGAACGAAAGACGCGCCCGCACTCTCTTCCCCGCCGAAGCCGAGCGAACCGTCAAGCAAGCCATCAACGAACCACTTGAAACCAACCGGCACCTCATAGAGCTTCCGTCCAAGTTTCGATGCCACGCGATCGATCATCTGACTGCTCACATCTGTTTTTCCGACCGCCGCTTCCTTGCTCCACTTCGGTCGATGCTGAAAAAGATAGAGAATGGCGACGGAAAGGTAATGGTTGGGCGGCAGCAATCCAGCGCTCCGGGTGACGATTCCGTGCCGATCGTGGTCTGTATCACAGGCAAAGGCAATATCGAAGCGATCTTTCAAACCGATCAACCTTTGCATTGCATAAGGCGAGGAAGGGTCCATACGAATCTGGCCGTCCCAATCCACCGTCATGAAACGAAACGTCGGATCGACTGCCTCGTTGACAACTTTTAGATTGAGTGCGTAGCGTTCAGCGATAGGTCCCCAGTAATGAACTCCAGCACCACCGAGTGGATCTACCCCCAGGCTGATTTTCGCGCCGCGAACGGTATCCATGTCGATCACATTGCCAAGATCAGCGATGTAAGTATTGAGATAGTCGTGCCGATGCGTCGTGCTAGCGTGAAGCGCCTTTTCGAAAGGAATCCTTTTAACATCCCGAAGATCACTTTCAAGAAATTCGTTCGCCTTCGCTTCAATCCAATTCGTAACATCGGTTCCGGCCGGCCCGCCGTTAGGAGGGTTATATTTAAATCCCCCGTCATGGGGTGGATTGTGGGATGGCGTGATAACGATGCCGTCGGCAAGTCCTTTCTTACGCCCGCTGTTGTATGTGAGGATCGCGTGGGAAATGACCGGCATCGGTGTATATTCATCTTTTTCCGCGATCATGACTTCAATGGCATTTGCCGCCAGCACTTCCATCGCGCTGGCAAACGCCGGCACGGAAAGGGCGTGCGTGTCCATGCCGAGAAACAGAGGACCATCAATTTTTTGTTGAATGCGGTAGAGACAAATGGCCTGTGTGATAGCGAGAATTTGACGTTCGTTGAATGCTTTGTCGAAGGCTGAACCTCGATGCCCAGAGGTACCGAATGCAACCCGCTCATCCGGCTCCGACGGATCAGGCACTTCCGCATAATAAGCCGTGACGAGCTTGGGCACGTTCACCAGCATCGATGTTTCTGCCGGCTTTCCTGCGTGCGGACTTACTTTCATGACTCTTTCGTCGAATGCTGCGGCGACCTTTGCGTCAGCGTCTCCATCAGCTTGTCGAATGGCTTGCTGAATTTTGCGACACCATCGTCTTCGAGCTGCTGCGTTACCTTGTCGATGCTGATGCCGAGTTCCGCCAATCGCTTTAGTGTGCGCGCCGCTTCGGCAACATCTTTTTCGAGGCTTGCTTTCGGATCGCCGTGGTCCCGGTAGGCGTTGAGGGTTTCTACCGGAACTGTGTTGACCGTGTCCGGTCCGATAATGGCCTCAATGTATTTCACATCGCTGTAGTCCGGGTTCTTGGTGCCGGTACTGGCCCAAAGCAATCGCTGGACGCGAGCACCCTTTCTAATCAGTTTCTCAAACCGTTCGCTAATAAATATCTCTTTGTAAATCTGGTAGGCCATCTTCGCGCTGGCGACGGCCACTTGACCGTGCACCTGCTTGGCGAGGTCCGCTTTATCGCTGCCTTGCGTCATAATTTTCTCCAACTGCGGATCCACCAGTTTATCTATGCGGCTTAAAAAGAAACTGGCCACCGAAGCTATGTGTTTCACCGGCTTCCCTTGAGCTTCGCGCGCTTCGAGACCTGCGATAAAGGCTTCCGCAACCTGCCGATAACGGGGCAGTCCAAAGAGGAGGGTCACGTTGACATTGATTCCTTCACTGATGAGTTGCTGGATAGCAGGCAGACCCTCGGTCGTCGCCGGGACTTTGATGAGCACGTTGGGCCTTTTCAGTGCTGCCCAAAGGCGGCGGGCTTCCTTAACGGTGCCTTGGGTATCACGCGCCAGATGAGGATTGACCTCCAGGCTGACATATCCGTCTGCGGCATCCGTCTTTTCATATAAAGACCTGAATTCATCTGAAGCGCTCTGCACATCGCGCTGACTGAGAGTTTCATAGATCGCTTGGACATCTTTGTTTTTCAGCGCCATGTCATTAATGTCCTGATCATAAATATGGCTTTCCGCGATCGCCTTCTCGAAGATAGCCGGGTTCGAGGTCATCCCTCGCAGTCCATCCTCCTCGATCAAACGCCGAAGCTCTCCGCTTGCGATCAGATCGCGCCGGATATAGTCGAGCCAAATGGCTTGACCGAATGTTCCCACTTTTTTCAAAGGATTATCTTTCATGGCGTCTCCTTCGCAGATTTAAACATCCACAATGATAATAATAGGGACAAAACAAAACCCACCAGGTTTAACCATACGGGAACTGAATAACCCGCTATGATTAATTCAAATTTCAAAAGAACTCGCAGAAGATGCAACACAGAAACCAAAAGGAAAACAATTCCCGCCGCTTTTAAAGCTAGATTATTCTTCATTGAATCCCCTCCTTATGTTCCAGCACTGCGACTTTCGTCAGACGTCGTTTGAATCGTTCGGCGGCGCTGAATTTAGCCCGAAGAAATGTTTTAACTAATTCCCAAGCGAGCGCAGGGTTGACCACGCGGCCGCCAAGGCAGATCATGTTCATGTCGTCGTCCTCGACTCCCTGACGCGCTGAAAAAGCTTCATGAATCAGGCAAGCCCGTACGCCCGGCACTTTGTTTGCAGCAATGCACGCACCGACACCGCTGCCACAGATAGCCACACCTCGAGTAACCTCACCCCTTGCCACCGCCCTGGCCAATGGCACCACAAAATCCGGGTAGTCATCTTCTGGAACCAATTCATGGTTGCCAAAGTCAGTCACCTCGTAACCAGCGGTCTTAAGCACCGAAGTCAGCTGTACTTTCAACTCAAATCCGCCATGGTCTGCTGCTATACCAATACGCATCATGCCTCCTCTACGCTTACAGCTTCGAAGCTCGTGAAAACACGGATAGACAGTCGCCTCTTTCTGGCCATCCGTCTGCCGAGTATGGCTCCGCCCATCAGTCACAAATTGTAATCGCTACTATCTTAAAATAAGATCAGCCGTTGCCTATAGGCTGTATCTGCTATTCATTGACACTTTTCTACCATCATCGTTTAGTCAATTTTAAGGGGAAAAGGGAGAGGGAAACTATGGGGCATACACCCCATCAGAATAGAAATCTCGTATCAGTCCGCTCTAAGGGAGGCAGAACTACGAATGACGCTTTTTGTAGCAATAACGACATTCGTCAATCTAATTCAAAGAAAACGGTGATGCGGCAGCAATGAAATGACCGGATTTTCTCGAGATCCTACTGAAATAATCACATCCCATGGGGTTCAATTGAAAAGACTTCAATTGGGCGAATTTTCCTCGGTCTCTTACCGCCTCTACCAAACCAAGGTATTCGAGAGGCTTGAAAAAACAGTATTCAAGACCCCAAATCGCAAGATCGTTCGCAAAGGTCTGGTCGAGCGAGTTCCAATGGATGCAGCTACTTCGAATCATATCTTGCGCCCATGATTTCCAATCTACCACCTTTTCATCACGCCATTGAAGAACCCGAGCCCAAATCTGTTCCGCATTTGCTTCAAGCTGTTCCCCGAAATCCCCACCACGTGAAAGCCACGCATCAAAGCTAAAACCATACCGAAACCCATAAAAAATCAAGAAGCCTCGTTCCCTTGGTTCGGCAGCAAAAAAAGTTTCCCAGTAAGCCCCCTTTGCCAGCATATTTCTGCTGGTAATTTTAAGAAAGCTGCTTCCGACGGCTAAAAGATCGAGAAAATAAAGTCTCTCATACTCCATTTCATCCCGTTTTTTGAAAATCTTGCCGCCGATATGATGTTCGTGTATTTCCCTTATTTGAAACTGATCCGTAATCGCCTTGATATGACGAAGGGGGATCAAGCTTTGCTTGGGTGTCAAAGCTATTTTGTTTTCGGCTACATACTTAAGAAGTTTTTCAAAATCGTGGGCGATTGTTGCGGGATCCTGATTGGCCATTTCAACCTTCTACTAAGAATATAGCAAGATGGTCAAAAAATGACATGGGAACGCTACCCTAGAACTTCCCAATGTCCGCCTTTATCTGGACCAATGCGTTTTAACAAATCTTCTTTTTTAAGTTTTGCTATAGCATTCTCAACTGATCTCTGTGACAGTTGAGTCTGTTCTGCAATTTTATGCGTTTTGATAAAAAGATTGGCCTTAACAGATAGAAAGACTTTCTCCGCATTTTCTCCGCATTTTCTCCGCACTTCCTCCGCACTTCCTCCGAGATCCTTCGTCTGAATTTTCTCCCTACCTTTCTCCGTTCCTGGCCCGGGCCCCTTTAGGGAATACTCGGGATTTCGATAAAAAATCGCCTTAAAAAAAGTAGTTGCATCAAATTGGGGCGGTTCAAGGTTTGCCGCGCGCATCATATCTTTCATGCGACCTATTCCGGATCCTATTCGCTCGACCTTTCCCATTCTGTGAAACAGATCCGCCAGAATTAGATTGCGCCTCACGGATAATTTCCCAAAATCTTTTTTATCAAACCCGTGGGGTAATCCGCCCGGATTTACGATCTCAACACGGTCGTCATACACTTCAACATAGATGCTGGTCCCTCTAAAACTGTAATCCCGATGGATTATGGCATTCACAACAGCCTCACGAAGGGCATCCAGTGGGAGTTCATAAATATCGTACCTGTTGATCCCCCGGATCTCGCTCCGCACATTTAGTTGCCTTTGAATGAATGCCATCGTTTCGCTCAGCTGGGTTAGAAGATCACTCCGCACATCTTTACGATCATAGATAAAAGTCTTGTTCGCTCCCTTAAATGCTCCGCAAATGACTTCCGCATAAGGTATGAATTTACCAACATCTCGGGCAAACATCAGCACACCGGCGTTATTGATCTTTCCGTCTTTATAAATGCCAAGACTGGTCAGGAAAGAAGCAAGATTCCGCTTATTGATCTTGAAGGAAGTGTGCGCCTCCGTAAGAAACGCTTTGATCTTTTTAATCGAGATGTCTTCCAACCCGCAATCTTTCCTCGGAAGATCTTCGAAAAGCCTGTCCACAGTTTCCCGGAAGATTGTCTTGATCTCTTTTTGAGTCATCTTCTGAGTCACAGCATCAAGCCGTTGGTAATACCCCATCGAGCAGGAATACGGTTTTTCAGCGCCCTCCACTACGCCAATCACAACAACATTGCCAGCTTGATTAATCGAAACCGAAATGGCTGGATCGCAATTTCTTGCCATGCCTACAATCTGAGATTTCAGAGAGTTGGTCAACTTCTCACCTTTGATTTTCCCATCATCGGCCACGCCGAGAAGGATCTGACCGCCACGGCCGTTTGCAAAGGCCACCATGTCTTCCAAGACTCGGGGCGTAAACCGTTCCTTGAACTCAACCGTAAGTCCTTCCCCTTCCGCAATTAGCAATTTCAGCTTTTCAGAATTCATTTTCTGTTCCTATTTTTAGAATTACTCTAAAGGGAATAATACCCTCGATGAAAACCAGATGCCAGCACTATTAAACCCAGTTTCCAATGTCGCTTTATATGACAAAAGCGACATTCAATATTCTGGCAATGTCGTAAAATGGAGGATAAACGAGATCAGACTTCCTTCAAAGCCAGAGATACTCAAGCCACAAAGGCCATATTTGGCCGATATTCCAGTTTCAGCAAGATTATCTTGATATCAAATTCTGCAATGTGCCCGCAATCGGCTGAAACTAATCGAGTGAAACTAAAGGAGGTTTTAGAGATAGAAAGCAGATTTGGGGTGATAGTAAGGGGGACGAAATAGGCTATAAACTAAAAATCCCCCAGTGTCCTTGGGGGATTTTATCTCTGTCCGGTAGAGAGTGACATGAGAAGTGACGCGCTCACGTCACTATGGTGTCATACGCTCTGACTCGCCATGGACGGAATCATACAGCTACCTATATACATGTGTCAAACACTGCCTCCCCAGAGATACGCTTATAGACCGATCCCCCAGCCGCCGGTCATGTCCAGATGGTGAAACCGGCTCGAAAAATGTCCGGAATGTCCGCTTTTAAGCGGACATTATTTTCGCAACATGTGATTGCTGATTGGGATAGGTAATGTCCGGCCCAAAAGGGCGGACATGGGACATTATGTCGCAGTATTGGCTTCCTTGGCAGTACCGGGAATGTACTCTTTCATCCTATCTTTCACATATGCCTTCCAAGTCGCATCTGCAAGTATGCCGACCACCTGTTCCATCCGGACCTGCTTATCACGAAAGATTTGCCTGGCAACTGCTTTTGAAACCTTTACCGTGCAGTTATAGGTAGTGGAGTCAGACGGTTTTTTTTCAACCGGAGGCTCATCCTGATTCTTTTTTCCCCGCCTCTTGGGAGAATCCAGCTTGACCGTCATAGAGTGAAGAAACGTGACCGGAAACTCGTCACCCGGAATGCTTTCCAAATGCTTCTCGAACTCTTCGATCGTATCCTCACTGCAAAAGAATTTTCGCCCATCAAAGATCACATCCCACAGCGACAAGTCTTCAGACTCCTTGCCTGCGATCGTGATTAGTCCTTTGGATCCATTTTCAAGAATGATCTTTTTGCCACCCTTGGGTATTGATGGAAAAACCTTTTGGGAGGCACGCTTCTTTTTCTCCTGACTGACGCAGTCCGTACACTTCGCTTTAATTTCCTTCGGATCATCGAACGGCTCGGTTTCCCCCATCAGCTTTTCACATTTCACGCAAATGATTTTCATGAGCAATTCTCTCCCGACAGCATTTGAGTTGATATAAGAATCATGAGATCGCCTTCTTGAGATGCGGACAAATCTTGGCAGCATACTTAGTCGTAAGAAAGCGGTGAAATGCACGCTTGTAAAGTAGCCAACACCAGGCGTTCCGTCGCCACTTCATACGATACCCTTTAATTTTCCCTGCTTCAGCAAGCAGATCTATCACTTCCTTTGGAAGCCCGCAGACCAGGGATGCTTCATAGGACGTCAGTACATTCCATTCACTTGACATACCGTTTCATCCCTATTTGCCAACGTTCATTGCCCTTGTTTTGAAAAAAAGTTATCACTTCTTCCGGATTAAATCGGACATATTTGCCCAGTTTTATATGTGGGATAACTTCTGGACCTTGCCTGGTTTTGTCATAAAGCCATGAAACAGGAACTCCCAGCATCTTGGCCATCTCTTTGACATCTACAAGGCGGTTTGTCATCTAGGAAGTCCCCTATCTTCAAAGACCTCAACTCGCTGTTTGGAGAGCCACTCATCAATATCAGCCTCACCAAACCTCAAAAGACCTCCGATCTTGTAATGAGGAATCTTCCGCATATAAGCCCATGAGTAAAGGGTGCTAACCTTTACTTTCAATCGCTCGGCCGCAGCCTTGACATCCATCATCGCTCCGGGTCCACTAACACCCGTTTTAAAACTTTTCCTTGATTGGTTCATTGCGCCCTCCTCTGGAATTCATATCTGAAACCCAATATCTGATGCATGGGATATTACAAAACCCACGCGACAGCGTCCTGTCACTAGGAAATAAATCTTAACGCTGAAAATAGTCGATCAATTAATGGCGAGAACGTCATAGGAAGGAAAACTAAGAGTTTTAAAAAAGAAGGACTACGAACTCGAATCTTTTCGCGGTCTTAAGAACCAAAAAAACATTCTTCAATATCTCGCATTGATGGCGTCCGCTCAAGTCTTGTCGGAAGTAAAGTACACATATCTGCTACCGTCGTTTGAAAATATCCCGCTAGACCCTTTTTCCTTTTAAAAGCCAGACCTAAAATAGAGGAAGGTTGCGCAGCAATAATTTTTTCGATTTTAGACATTGGCTGGGGATCGACAATAAATATCTTAAGTCCTCCATCCAAAATAGCATTGCCAATTACATTGTTTATATGTGCGTCTCGAAAACCATATCCTATGATAAGAAGTCTTTTTTCGCCATCACGCAGGACTTGTTCAAATAGACTAAAATACCAACTCAACAAAGGAACAGTTCGAATGTCTTTTATTTTATCGAGTCCTGTTATCGTTAAGCTTTTTCCATCTGGTCCCCGCCAGTTAAAAGATCCGTGAAGTTTAATAAAAAATGAAAAAGATGATTGAAGAAATGTCTCCTTGTCAGCATCTGAGATGCAGGATGGCAGCTGAATGACGTCTTCCATTCTGAGCTCCGATTCCCTTCTCGGAGAAATATGTAGTTGGTCTCGATAATTAACTCCCGGGCATACGAAAATCCTAGGGCTACTTTGATTTCTTTCTATGAAAAGATCCTGGTTGAGCGTAAAAACGAAACCCCTTTCATTATTTTCTCCGATAAATTTATCCAGAAGTTGTTCTTGGAGGCTACACAAACCAATGTGTGGTTCGGTGCGAAATGGTGTTGCTCCACGGACAATATCATCTAATTTTTTATATGCCTCAGAGAGGGCAATAGTAAAATCTTCTCTATCGTTTTCCGTATAATCTGAATCACTCAAGACCTGACTGTAAATAGATTCATAATCATAATTACCATCGAGCAATAAGCAACGAAGTTTGGGATTTTTTTGTATTCTCGGGCGGTTGAATATCTGGGCCCACATTTCTTCGCCTAAGTACCCGCCAAAATTTTTGGTAAATCCAGAGCCCGTTAATAGAATATGCTTTTTGGTCCTAAACTTATTTTTTTCAATCATGATTATTACAATTCGTGAATTGTTACGCAGAGTAAATTTATATTAATTCGGAAGGAAATTTTTCAATCAAATCCAGCTGTTTAAATTCAAATTTCATACTACCTGTCGTTTTGCGATCAGTCCAATAGTCACCTTCGAGATGTTTCGATGGCTTTTGAATAATATCAAATTTAGCCGTTCCATAATGGACAGCACTGCGCTGCCGTACGGTAGCATCAGGCGTGCTGACATAGGTATAAATGAGTTTTTTTTCATGGTTATCGCCATCGATTTTAAATGAGGCATTGCAACTTTTACTTATCATTTCCTTAGTAAACATTGTGCAGCTAAGCCCTAAAAAGGATTGTTTGATTGCTATCGCAGCTTTAATGGGAGGCAATCTCTGTTTGGTTTCTGGATTCACCCAAGTGCTTTCAATTGTGCCATGCCATGTTCCATTTAAATCAGGAAATGGCACTAGCCAACTTTGAAATATCTTCGACTTCCAAAAATATCTAGCAAAAAGGCCGAAAAGGATGGTATCCGCAGTTACTACTGTTGGCAATTTGCCAAATGAGTTAACAGAAAATTCTATAGGCGTTCCTGTGATCAATAAGATTAGAAGCCAAATAGTAATTGAAAGCCCGACTAATAACCAAATAAACGCAGAAATGTTCAGATTTTTCATTTAAATCCTACAAAGTTCCAACAGGCCGATAAAAAATCATGCGCTTGTTCACGAGTCCAAGGCTGTTGACCCTTAAAAAGATATTTAAGCTCATTGACTTCGCCCCATTCACCACAGTCCTGATCGTTGAGAGTAGCATTAAACGTATGCGCAAGAACTTCCCTTAGGTCATCTCCATAAGTATCGTGTCCAAACTTGAAATTAGGAACATTCCAAACAAGACTTTCAATTAGAGACGAGCTGATATCTTTTGCAGCAGCAACATTATTTTCTTGTAGATAATTTCGTAATTTCTTGAGAATTCGAATTATTTGTTTGTACCGTTTTCCTGTATTTATGTTTTTTTGGACGCCATTTTCATAAGTCTGTTCTGGCCAATTTATAATTTTGCCACCATTATCCGGCCGAAATTCTATTCCTTTTAAAAAAGACCTATCCTGCTGATAACGTCTATGCTCAAAGGCCGGAACAACATCGGCATCCAGACGATAGCTGTTTTCATGAACATCGATTGCTTTCTTACCACGCGTTACATGTGACGCCCCAAATTTTTTAGTAAGAGCTGCTTCCACGAGATCTTTGAACTCGGAATATTGAAATCCGTTGGCAATAATACCAAAGTCTTCTGGGCGATTTGGTGGATTGTCTGGCAGTCGATAAAAAAAAGAGCTGTTTAAGCGCACGCAAATATCGACATCGCTATCTAAACGAATATTTGTATTGGCTTTATATGAACCATGAGCAAAAACAGTAAGGTCCATTGAGGAAAGTCTGGGATGATCACTGATGGCGGATTTAATACTTTTTTCTGCATTTTCCGCTTTTGCTTGTTCAGTGTCGCTAGGCGGCTTAGACCATGAAACAAAAGCTTCTTCCCATTGAGAATCAATTGCGCTAGAGCTGTTCATAAGTTTTCCCTGATACTTTCTACTCCGAGATCGGAGATATTATACGCAACATTATGTTACGTTAAAATAACAAATAAGAGCATATCTCATGTCGCTTTATGTAGCAAAGACGACATTCACGGCAATTTTCCGAGGTTACTATAAACCCAATGAGATTTATATTACTTCAGCATATTTTGAAAGGCGTTTATCCAAACCTTCCGCCTTTCGCCTTTTAACATTCCCTGCAATTCGATTCTGGCGTTTTCAATATTTTTTTGGTTCGGAACGCGAATATCTGATTTTCCGCTTTGAAGAATCGGGAGAACACTGAAAGAAGCTTCCCTCATTGCGCTCTCGTATCCAGGCCCCCGAGAATGGTCATTGATCTTCCCCATCAGAACAATAGCGACTTTGGAAAAAGCGCCTTTTTTTACAAAAGTCCTCTCCTTTTCTTCGCCCTCGCATTCATTACAGTCGTTTTTAATTTTATACCGGTACTTTTTTGCTTTAAAAAATTTCCCATATTGCACCTTAAACTTATTTGTTCCAACTTGTTTATAATATGGGGTTCGTTTAAGCACTTTGTATCCGAAATTTTTGGGTTTAATAAAGCCGAGGTCAAGTTTCACATCGATAACAGCTTTAAGGACTCCGCTATTTTGGAACGGTTTTATAACTAAGATGTCGGGATATATAGGTTGCTTTCTCGATTCTCCGCTTTTCTTCTTTCCGTATGAGACAGCACAATCTACCAAAACACGGTATTCAGATTTTCTAAAAATATTTTCCGCTAACAGATATTTAAAAATGGCCCCGAGAGAAAACGTTCGGGATAGGTAAATATTGCTTTTCTGGCCCCGGTACTTTTTGAGGTTGTCTCTATGTATTTCAATGAGTTGAATAACGGCTTTTTTTACGCCCTCCACAATATGCTTCTCATTCATTCTTCCCATATATTTGCGTACCGCGCTCAACTTCTTCCACCCAGCGCGGGGAACTTCTTCCAGCTACCGCGGTGAACTTCTTCCACCTTCCGCGGCCAACTTCTTCCACTTCGTAACCCCTCCTGCGACGGTCTGAGGACCGCCCTTCGGAAGTCTCCGAAGGCAAACCACTTGTCTTTACCAGCCGGGTCGGTCACCCTCCTTGTTTTCGTATCACTTACGACAAGGAGCGTTCGACTATGGCAAGGTATCGACAGGTTCAAGGTAAGGAGATGGGTATGCGAAACATTCGGGAAGTATTACGGCTTGGGCTGGCCTGCGGGATCGGCTCACGGGATATCGGTCGGAGTTTAAGAATCAGCCATTCGTCGGCACAAAAATATACCAGGCTCGCCCGGGAGGCCGGGCTGGACTGGATCAAGATCGCCGCCATGAGCGATGCAGCGCTTGAACGGCTGATATGTGGCACACCTCTACGGACTGCAACAAAATCCATGCCGGATTATGCGTATGTTCATCAAGAGATGAAAAAGAAAGGAGTCACGCTGGAACTCCTGTGGCAGGAATACAAAGAAGCTCACCCAGACGGTTATCAGGAGACACAATTCCGGGAGTACTACCACGCGTTCACGAAAACATTGCGTTTGAGTCTTCGCCAGACACACAAAGCCGGGGCAACGTTGTTTGTGGATTATGCGGGACATACCGTGCCAGTTCATGACCGGCATACAGGGAGTGTCCGACAAGCCCAGATCTTCGTGGCCGTGCTCGGCGCAAGCAATTACACCTTCGCCGAAGCAACAGCAGATCAGGGCCTGGAATCCTGGATCGGAAGTCACGTGCGTGCGTTCGATTATTTTCAAGGCGTTACAGAGAAAATCGTTTCGGACAACTTGAAGGCCGGCGTGACCTCTCCCTGCCGCTATGAGCCCGAGATCAACCGGACTTATGCAGATATGGTCGCGCATTACGGGACCGTGGTGATCCCAGCGCGTGTCCGGCATCCCAAGGATAAAGCCAAGGTCGAAGCCGGAGTTCAGCTCGTGGAGCGATGGATCCTGGCGGCGCTTCGGAACCGTAAGTTTTTCAGTCTGGAAGAGCTGAACGAGGCCATCGGAGAACTTCTGGTGAAACTGAACGGAAAGGCGTTCCAGAAACTGCCGGGAAGCCGTTTGTCGGTCTTTAGAGATCTCGAGCAACCCGCCTTGAAGCCTTTGCCGATCGAGCGGTATGAATACGCCCAATGGAAAAAAGCACGGGTGAATATTGATTACCACATCGAACTAGAAGAACATTATTACAGCGTCCCCTATATCCTGGTTCAACAGGAAGTAACGGTGCGGTACACCGCAAGAACGGTGGAGGTTTTTCACAAAGAAAAACGGGTGGCAAGCCATCCCCGAAGTTACGTCTGCGGAAAGCCTACAACCGTTCATGAACACATGCCGCGCAGTCATCAGGAGCATTTATCCTGGACTCCGACAAAAATGATCCACTGGGCTGGAAAGATCGGATCTCAAACAGCTTGTGTGATTGAACGTATTTTAAACAGCCGGCAATATCCCGAGCTCGGATACCGTTCCTGCCTTGGAATCCTCGGGTTGGCGAGGGCGTATTCCGAGCCAAGGCTGGAGTCGGCATGCGCGCGGGCGGTGAGGTTGGGAGCCTATACGTACAAGAGCGTCAAATCCATTCTCCAGAACGGCCTGGACCGGGAAGTTCTCCCGCAGAGCTCCAAAGCCTTATCTGTGCCGCATCAAAATATCCGCGGCGGCGAATATTTCAACAACTAACCCGAGGAGACAAATCATGCTATCCACACCGACTCAGGACAAGCTGAGGACATTAAAACTTCGCGGGATGCTCAAGGCTCTTGAGGAACAGCTTGCCTCAGACGCTTGTGACGCCTTGAACTTTGAAGAACGCCTCGGGCTTTTAATCGACCGAGAACTGACCGAACAGGAGAACCGGCGCCTTGAGGTAAGGCTTCGGCAAGCTCGCCTGAGACAAACGGCATGCGTGGAAAATATCGATTTCACGCAATCGCGTGGTCTTGAGAAAGCGCTTATCAAGAAGCTCTCCGGAGGAAAGTGGGTTGAGGAGCATCTCAACGTGCTAATTACGGGACCGTGCGGGGTCGGGAAGAGTTTTATCGCCTGCGCTCTGGCACACAAAGCGTGTCTCGCGGGACATTCGGTTTTGTACACGCGCGCTCCGAGAATGCTTCAGGATCTCGCTCTGGCCCGCGGAGATGGACGCTATTCAAAACTGATGAGGGCTTTAACCCGAACGCATGTGTTGGTAATCGATGACTGGGGTCTTGCCGCTTTGAACGACACAGAACGCGGAGATCTCCTTGAAATCCTCGAAGATCGGCACCAGACGGGCTCGACCATTGTCACCAGCCAGCTTCCGGTCAAACACTGGCATGAGTTTATTGGAAATCCAACGCTCGCGGATGCGATTCTTGACCGGCTTGTTCACAACGCCTATAGTATCGAACTCAAAGGTGAATCCATGCGGAAAACTTCCGCCAGGAAACACCCGCTGTGACTGCTCTTTAAAACAAGGTCTTCAAAACCGTCGCCCCTTGGGCTCCGAAGTGGAAGAAGTTGAGCGCGCTGGGTGGAAGAAGTCGCCGCGCTACGCACATATATTTCCTTTCGGTCATGACCTGGATGTTGAATGTCGCTTTTGATCACAATGACGACATTAAATATGTTCCACACAAGCATAACAACCCCGAACGACAACGTCCCGTCGCATTCAAAAAATCTAAAAACGATGTGACCCAAGATAGTTCAGCGAACTTGTATGGTAATCGAGGAACTACGACCGTAGTCGTCAGTAACGGTGATGCGTTGCTTTCCTTCACGCATCGGCCAGAAGAAACTTTCTCCCGCCCGGCCTTCATTTATGTATTGACCGTTAACGAACCAGAAAAGTTTCCGAGCGTCATAGGAACCGTCTGCTTTAAGGACCAGGCGTTGGTCCGCCTTCCGGGATTGATTCAGGTAATATTCACACTGGTTAACGGGAGAAATGATCTTCGGGTCCGCCCCTTCCCAGTCTCTGGCCATATCAAGTCCCCCCTCTGATACAGGCGGAGGAATGTAGGCCGGATCGTGCTGCTCGAGCCATGTATGGATCGCCTGCGGCCATACCTCGTAAACTTTCTCTTGAACAGAATGACCTTTAGCAATCACGTCTACTACCGTCCCAGTGTCATTATCAATCATGAATTTCTTATGAATGCTGCATTGTCTGTCTATGCTCGCGCCAACAATGAAAAGATCGTCAGCTGAATGCGGACAGATCGAACTCACGGGTTCTCCGCTCAAAAGGCAGACCTTTCGAGTCCCAACTGAGGAAGGCTTCTCATACCAAGGAGATGGCTTCCCCGCATAAACACGCTCAAGCAATCTCAAAGCAACAGGTGCTGCAGCCTCGATCCCCACAAGCGACTTGGACGATTTTCCTGAGAAGTTTCCGAGCCAAACCCCAATCGTATATTCTGGATTGTAGGCCACAGTCCAGGCATCGTGATTTCCATAAGATGTACCGGTTTTCCAAGCGACTCTTGGGAGGCTTTGGCGGTTCCCCACAAAACCAGAAGTCATAAGACGCTCAGAATCCTCGAGGATGTCCGCGACGAGATATGCCGAGCCATCCGACATAAGCCGTTCTGGCCGAACCGAGGCCGCATTCTCAAGGCCTGTGTACGGTTGAGAGTTTCCAAGCCGAGCCAGTACCGCATAAGCGTTCACTAACTCAAGAAGCCGAACCTCCGCGGTCCCAAGCGTAAGCGAGAGGCCGTATTCCTCGGGCGATTTCGTAAGCGTGGTGATCCCCGCCCGTTTCAAAAAGGTGTAGAGCCTTTGATATCCCACTTTCTGCAACACTTCAACCGCCGGAATATTTAAAGAATTTGCTAGAGCTTCGCGTACTGTCACTGGTCCTTTATATTTCTTGCTGTAATCAAGCGGAGCGTAGCCCTGATATTGCACTGGAACATCCCCTAGGATCATTCGAGGAGTATAAAGACCAAGATCAAAACCGATAGCATACGTAAATGGTTTCAAACAAGATCCGGGCGAACGTTTGCTCAAAGCTCCATTTACCTGTCCAAAATGGTCCCTGTCCAAGAAGTTATTGGAGCCAACCAAAGCGCGTATCTTTCCTGTTTTATTCTCCAAGATTACTACCGAACCGTTTTGGATCCCATAAGCGGAAAGTTCGTTGAGTCGATCCTTGAGCACCTTCTCAGCCGCAATTTGCATAAGAGGATCTAGCGAGGTTTGAAGAACTGGTTCCGTAGGATATTTTTTATGCGCCCAAACACTAAAATGGGGTGCCGAGATCGGAAATGAGTAACGCCCGGCTTCTACAGGTTCACTACTGGACGCGTTCAATTGTACTTGGGATATGTAAACGTTCGCGAGCATACTCTTCAAAACCATCTCACGCCTTTTCCTGGCACGTTCAGGATGGCGATCCGGTCTTAATCTTGAAGGCGATTGCGGGATTCCGGCAAGAAGCGCACACTCAGCAAGCGTCAGATCCATTGGCCGTTTCCTGAAATATCGCCACGAAGCGGCTTTAACGCCATGGATATTTCCCCCATAAGGAGCAAGCTCGAAATACAGTTTTAGGATCTGCTTTTTTGAATAATTAGTTTCCAACCAAACGGCATGGACCGCCTCTACTACCTTATTCGGAAAAGTGCGTGGCCTGTCCTCAAGAAGACGGATGACCTGCATCGATAATGTCGAAGCGCCAGTCAAAATCTTCTGGTGAGCAACATTCAGCCAAGCGGAACGAAGGACAGCAAGTAGATCCACACCATGATGATTCCAGAACCGTTTGTCCTCTATCGAAACAGTCGCACGGATGAGATTGGGATTAATCTCATCCAACTCAACCGGAAGAATCCAGCGGTCCTTACTCCCAAGGAATACCCTGAGAATATTCCCGCCTTTATCGAGAACTGTCTGAGAATATCCTATCTGCTTGATTGCCTGGGTGGGAAAAGGGGTGAGCCACAAGAAAAGAAGGACCGGGACGGCTAAGAAAACCGTCCCGATCCCGACCCAACACCAATTCGCTGCTTTTAGGCGCATGGTGGCTCCGTTATTCCGAGATCAATATCTCACCTGCACCGTTAACACTTACGATCGAAGGATCGTACATGCTTTCCGCGCTCAAAGCCGGCAGCTTGAATCGGCCGGGTGTTACTGCCCGAGCTACATAACGGTAATGTCCCGTGATCAAAACATCCGTAAAAATAAGAACGCGGTCATCACGGATATCGATCTTTTTCGGATCCATCATGTCCTTATCCGCAAGGTCCGAGGTGTCCGAAGAAACAAGTCTCGGGTTTTCCACTTCAAGACCGGCCGGCAAGAGATCCACAAGGACAACATTCTTGCAACTTAACGCTGACTCAAGCGTGATATCTACAATTACGACATCCCCTTGCTTGAGTTTTGTAAGATCCATTGGCTTCCCCGCGGCGCTCAGAAATGAGCGGCGAGCCTCCAGCCCATTGTCTTTCTCTTCGACTTTTCCCGAGGTAGAGACACCGCTCGAAGTCCAGTAATAGTAGGCAGTCCCAACGCCGCCGACTTCGATCGTGATATCTTTCCCGCTAAGCTCGGCATCATTTAGAGAAGTCCCGTTCTTATCACTAAATGAAGCGATGGGCTTCCCTCCCGCAAGAACCCTCCCCGCGAAGCTCTGAGGTTGGTTCTTTAGATAACGGGTATATTTCCCAAGACCAATAAGAGCTTGCGCGTTATTCTGCGTCGTTCCCCACTGACCATTCTTCATCAGCCCCTGAAGTCTTTTAACAAGAACCGGTACAAGTGGATTTTCAGGATCCATATCCATGAAAACGGAAAGCGCCAAAGCGGAAGGAATCACACGGAATTCGCCTTCTCCCGAAGAATCAAATGCTTTCTCACTGAAGCTTTGTCCGATCAATTCCGACATCGCTTTCTTGTCACCCATCAAAGCAAGTGACCCCGCAAGATAAAGCTTTCCTGATTCTGTAAGGTCGGACTTCTTTTCCTGAAGCCTCCGAATCCAGGATAACTTCACGCGACCAGCCCTCGCGAGCACGAACAAACTGTGGGCCCTGAGATCATCATCCGAACCTTCATCCTTGGCCTTCCCCGAAACGATCTTTTCAAGGTATTCCAGTGCGTCGCGAAAATCATCTTTCGGGACTGAATAACCGGCTTTCTGAGCCTCCTCAAGAAATTCCATCGCGTAGACTGTTCCAGCATCATACGGTTCTGAATTGCCCTGCCACATCCCGAACCCTCCAGAGGATGTCTGCATGGAAAAAAGTCGCTCAATCCCAACCTGCACATTGCGATCGATCTGTGATGCATTAAACTGCTTCTGATCCATCACTGGAAGAACCTCTTTCAGATACAGAAGCGGATACACCGTTGAAGTCGTCTGCTCCACACAGCCATAGGGATACTGAATCAGATATTTGAGTGCCCCGAGAAATTGAACCGTGGGGAGTGAGGACACGACAAGACTTCGCGACTCCGTTCCTTTCAACCAGTCCGATGGCAGTTTGACTTCTGCTTTTCCAGGAGCCTTGACCGTCCCAGCACCACCAACTACTGTGTGGGCCGCGGCCGGTCTAATAGAAATCTCGGTCGATTGGTCGGCCTCTTCGCCACCAAGTTTTACCTTCAGCTTGATCACTGCCTTCCCAGCCTGAACAGGTGCAACCACATTGAATTTCACGATAGTCTCACGGCCCGCTTTAGCGGCAATCGTCACCTCCGGCGTGGACATAATCTTGAAATCCTGGGGAACATCCAAAGACACCTTTGCTTCTCCGGCTTTCCCCGTTTCGTTAAAAATACTCACGGGTACCGTAAACTGGTCCCCTGGTGCTAAGAACCTTGGAAGAGCAGCCTCGATCATAAGCGGTGACGCGACTTTCATCTTTGACTCACCGCTCCCGAAATCCTTCTCTGAGCTTGCGACTGTCATAAGTCGCAGCTTTCCGGTAAATTCTTTGGGAACAGTAAACTCAGCAAACGCTTGGCCTTGCGCATCCGTTTTGATGTTGCTTTGCCAGAGCGCAACCGGCACCACACGTTTTACTGCGATCGGGTTGAGATGATCCTTAGCATCGTAGCTGGCATCACCCCCAGGTGAAGAAACCCCGGCTACTTTCTTATTCTCAGGTTCCGGGATCAGGAGTGAGTAGTAATCTGAGGTTTCCACACCATGCGCCCGTTTTCCGTAGAAGAAGTCGTATGGATTCGGAGACTTGTAAGCCGTAAGCTGGAGTATCCCCTCATCCACAAGCGCGACTGAAAGCTCGGAATCTCTTACTTTCTTTGAGTCCCTCTCGACTGTGAGCTCAACTTTTACTTTTTCACCAGGCCGTACAGATTCCGGAAGCTTTGCGATAACGCCAAGCTTATGCTGGCTTTCTCCGATCATAAGCGGAATCACACCATAAGCCCGGTGTGCGGCCCATTTTTCGCCCTTCACAATCGGACGAATCACAGTCACAGAGCAATACGCGTTCGGTGCAAATGAGATTTCAACCGGTAATGTAATCTGTTGCGTCGACTCTGCAAGATTCACCACAGTCGCAGAAAGAACACGGTCCTGCGTCACTGTGATAAGTGCCTTCCCTTTGAACGGTGATTTGATTAGTAGTTTCGCGGTATCGCCTTCCTTATAGGCTGGCTTATCCAGTTGCAGCTCGATCCTGTCAGGCTTCTCCATAGCCCAGGGCATTGCTTCGCCCCAAGGACATTCCACATAGAACTTAATGGACGCCGTGTGTCCACTCTTGGCATGAACCCGAAGGATATGATCCCCATAGCTATTGGGCACAAATGTGAAAGTACCACTACCTGTCCCGGCATCCACGGCCATGGAATGGACTTCATCTTCATGGCTTTCAGAAGTCCATTGATACTCACCTTGTTTATCCTTTTTCAAAATACTTTCCCAATTCACTTTATGGACAGTCACCTTTAGCTCTTCACCGGAGATGAGCTTACCTTCTGGCGACAACACCACAAACTCAAAGTCCATATTCTTGCCCTTGGTAGAATTCCCCTCTGTCTTCTTCCGAATACCCACATAGGCTGGATAGGGATCGAATGCGCGTTCTTCATGCGCAGTAACCGCCCGCCCACCTGTTTCTCTGAGCGTCGCGCCCACAGAAAGCACTGCTGAGGACGGGACTGCGAGCTGTTTTTCCGGAAGCTTAAACTCAAAAATCGATTTCCCGTCGGGACCGGTACGTTTTCCTTCAACGGGTATCTTCTTTTCTACGAATTCGACTGTTCCGTCTTTAAAGGAATAGCTCTTGAAATCATTAGAAACAAAATCCTTGGGCCGCAATACTGCCGAAATCTCGACATTTTTATCTGCCGCTGCAGAACCAAATGATTGAAGAGCAAGAACTTCCGCAGTAACCATTCCGGCAGTCGCGAACCGTTTCTCCGGAATATTCAGCTTCACTGAAAGGCGGGCTGGCATGAATTCTTCCACCTGGAACTCAAATTTCCCGATTGGTTTCTCGGTCCCAGGGATAATGAGAGCGGCTTCATAGTCTCCCGTCAGAGCTTCCACAGGGAATTCGACATCCCATTCGGCAATCCCAGCTTTCCCGATCATACCGTTTAGCTTTTTGAAGACCTTACCATCCGGTCGCTTAACCTCACAAAGCACAGGAAATGTGCCCGGAAGCGTCACTCCTCTGCCACGGACAATTGCTCGAATATGGCTAGTCTCCCCAGGCCGGTAAAGATTGCGATCGCCATAAACGAACGCTTCATAACCGGAGCTTAGATACGGTCTACCATCTACAGCAAAATCCGTCTCCGAAAGGACGGTCTCTTCAAGTTTAATAAAGGAAAGGTCCCCAGTACTGGCAGCAGTCACCACAAAGGGCTTTTTGGCCCCCGACCAGTCCACATCTTTAAAGTGGAGGAAACCGTTCCCGTCGGTGTTGGCCTCGAGAATCTGCTGGTTGGTCTTGCTAAAGACTTTGACAGTGGCGCCAACGATGGGATCGGTGGTCGAAAGGCGATTAATCCAAACAAAGAGGTCGCTATTCGATTTTTTAGCGACAATTCCTATGTCCGTGGCAAGGATCACCCGAGATTCGCTATCCCATATTCCCTCACCCGCCGCCTTAACAGTCAGGAAGAAAAGACCTTTGGCGTCCGCTTTTAGGATATCCCTTATCTGAACGGGAACTTCTCCCTTCTCGTTCCGTTTCAACTTAACGTCGAGGGTCTTTTTAACCTCATCTGGCCCGAGATCCTCAGGAATCCAGCTTGACCCCATGTGATTCAAAAGATAGACGAGGTTATTGTCATAGACCTTTGCCGCAGAGACCTCGATCTTATCAATATTTACGACTCTGACAGGCACAGTCTGGCTGCCGTCGAGGAGAAGGTATTGGCCGTTCGTCTTAAAGGATAGACTCGGTGCGTAATCCGGAAAGACCCCAGACACTGTCTTATTCTCTTTAAGCTTGCTTCCATCCGCCGCCGGCAACCCTTTCAGGATCTCGAGCTTGCCTTCTTCACCTGGCTTGAAGTCGCCATAGACCTTAAGCCCCCAAGAGACCTGTTCAACACGGATTGGCTTCTCTGGGGTGATCGTAACGTAACCCTTGGCAGCTTGCGGGCTAAGCTCCTTGGAAAAGCCAATATCAATATACGACCCATCCTCCTCGGCTTTGGGTGTTGCAGAAGTTACCTTGAACTCGACCTGGGAGGCATCTGAAGAACGCTCATTACGCCAAAAAGCTTCCTGGGCGCTTCTGCTCACTTTACGGACAGGATGGTGATGCTCAAGAACCGAGATAATCTTTACTAGTCCGAGTGTGTTAAGGGTGAGGAAAAGCAGAGTGATCCAAAGCCATTTCTTTTTGAGCCAGGCGGGTATTTTGGGGGTTCTCCGGCTATTTTGGACAGATTTCGAGACGGGTGCGGGATTTTGTGTGGGCTGCATGGTGCGGGTTCCTCTGTGTTAAGCGTTATTTTTCTGGTTTACCGGTGGGTCTCTGCTTCCGTCAGACATCGAGGCGTAAAACGGGGGCTCACTGGGCCAGTATTAACGGTGCATTGCGAAAAAACTGAATAATAAAAAATATAGCGCGTTCGATCATTTCGTGTTCGGCTACTGATTGTCATTGAACATCCCGAAAACTAACAGTAAGACAAAGATTGCAAGAAAAGGATGGCAATGAAAGAGAATGGACGCGACCCAGAACCAAAAGATCACGGCAAGACACCCCATATAGCCTCCTACGTTCAGATATTTCACTTTTTAACTGCATCACCTATCACCGCAATAATCACGACTAATCCAAGCCCGAGAAGAAATCCGATAGGACCACCCACTACCAAACCAACCAATGGAATGTTGATCGCCCAATATGTGGCAAATACGGCGGCCCCACATATGCCGGCGACAATTGCTCCAATTCCCACAATTACAATGACAGCAATCGCTAAAAGCTCCATGCTTCTTCCTTTTTCAGACCAGGTATCGCGTTTTCTTTGCATTCCCCGAATCAAGCAGAAGACCAATGGAATCGTAAAGAATCTTCTGCGCTTCCGTCAGCTTGGCAACAGCCTCATCAATTTTTTCAGGATGGCTTCTGCTGAAGCTCGAAATACCTTCCTTCCTCCGTATCATCCCCTGGATTGTCTGAATCTCTCGAATAAGCCTGGAGATTTTCAACTCATATTTTTCTATCCGACCCGTCGTGTTCATCTTCAATCTCCTTTTCACTCTCCTCGGGATCCTCTTCGATCTCTTCCGTTTCATCCGGGATCAATGTCCCTGTTTTGTCGAGAAAGTAGACCTCCTTACCAACGGAACATTCAAAACCATGCTTTGGCGAATCGCTCGAGATGCAGCATCCGCCAAGAATGACATTGCTATAGTCCTCGCCGGGAGCAGGATAACCGTAGAGCACTTCTTTTTTGATTAACGAGACATGGTGCTTAGGACATTGATATGCCATTTTGAACTCCTAATTTTCACTAATTAACAGTCATCGTCATGGTGTCTCAGAATCGAACACAAAAGGGTCAAAGCGCCGTGTATAAGCCATGCCCATAAACATATGTAGAGAAGCCAACCTAAAAACCATCGAAAACCTTCATATTCGATCGCTGCGTAAAGAATTGTCAAAAGGGCAAAAAGAAGAGCTGCGGCGCAAACCGATTGGCAGCCATTAGCCGCAATAGCCCATAAAAGAATGGTTAGTCCGATCAATATCAAGAGAATGACTGACTTATCAAGAGGCTTTGGTTTCTGTTTAGAAATGCTTAATGACGTTTCGGGCCTCCGAACAAGATCACCCCCAGCAAAACAAGCTCCGCACTTCCAGCAAACATTAAATCCCGGATTGTTTCTTTCGTGACACGATAAACATAATTTATAGTTCGAATCGTAATTCATAAATCATCCTCAACGTCATCCTCGTCCATCGAATCTTCTTTTTCGCTTTGGCGTTCTTCCCGGCGTTCGGCTTCTTCTTGTTCCTCCAGCTCTTGCTTCTCTTTCTTACGCTGTTCTTCTTCCTCCTCAAGTGCAGCCAGCCACCAAAGCATTCCCATCATTCCCCAGAAATTCTTGTCATCGTGATGTTTGTCGCTCATAGCCACCCTCCCCTGATATTTCAAATATTACAAATCATTTTCTTCATCATCAGGATCTTCACCGGCCTCCAACCTTTCCTGTCGGCTCTCTTCTCTCCGCTCTTCCCCAGCTCTTTCGAGATCGGCAGCATCAAAATCACATCCGCACTCACTGCAAACAAATAATTCCGCAAGGTCTTCGTCCATTTCTTGCTCGCAATGGGGGCAAATCTTTGGTTCACTCATTTAATTCTCCGCTCCGCCATAGTCGCCGACATATGTTCCAACGGGTGTAAGTATCGCCTGCGTTCCACCTACATAGGTACCATCCGGCGCTAACGTGGCATGATCTCCACCCACGTAAGTTCCATCTGGTGCAAGCGTCGCTTGGTTGCCACCGACATAAGTTCCGTCCGGTGCCAATGTGGCCCTACCGCCCCCGACATAAGTACCATCGGGCGCAAGCGTGGACTTGCCGTCGCTGACATAGGTCCCATCCGGCGCCAAGGTGTAGTCGCTGTCCGCAAAGACAACCGCAGGAGCCGTTAAAACCAAAAACAGTAGCAATATTGTTTTCATAGAAGCTTCCTCCTTCTTGAAAGAAGTCTACACGACCATAGCGACAGCGTTATGTCGCATGTATTTTGTGGCTTATTTTTTATGACCCACAACCCCTTGACGACATGAAGCTGTCGCCATAGCCTGGTATGATTGGAATATGAAAGAGAGGGTTAGTTATGGTTACTGAAATAATTGGCTGGCTGGGCGTCGCATTCGGCGTTTCGGTCAGTATTCCGCAATTCATCAAGTCCGTTAGAGCAAGATCCACCAGAGGACTTAGCAAACACACCTACCAGCTCCTGTTCGGAGCCATCGCCTGCTACCTAGTCCGGGCCATCGCGGTAAAGGAGACCGTGTTCATCGTAAGCAACTCCGTCGGGCTGTTCATTACTGCAGCCATCCTCTATCTGTTCCGAAAATATCCAGCCGAGGAATAATCAGGTTTCGTTCTCCGGCACATAATCGCCCGCCGGAACATTGAAGGTCCACGCGACAGCCTCTTTGACCGTCTTCATTGAAGGTGGCACGCGAAGGGTGTAATAAGCCCCCGTTGACGGACATTTAACCTTCACAAGGCAGATGGGTTCCTCCCGTACCCTCCAGACGATCCGAACAAGTTCCTGTTCGCCATCCCGGTCGATCACCTCATGCAGCATCTGGGCAAGGATCCGCGCATAGCCGATATCCTCGATCAGGATCCTCCGGACCTCGGAATTACGAATCGCAAGAATGTCCTTTGCCGGCAATTGTCCTGCAAGGAACTGTTCATATTTTTTGGGAGGCATCCGAACGCCCCGCACATACATCTCCTTGGCGACAAGTTTACCGTCAGGGTTAAACCTCTCAAGAATGCCGTCCCGGTGGCCATCGACATAATGCGACCGCGTACCGAGGGTCCCGTTCGGATACCACTCAAGGCAGGGCCCATTAAGTCGACCGTTGGTGCAAATGCTCTGAAAGGATAGAACGCCACTCGGAAACCATTTCTTTTGAACCCCATGAACCAAACCTTTTTGTAAATGGTGCTCGTTTTCCATGACCCCGTCCCGATACCAACGCTGCGACAGCCCATGAGCAATCCCGTCCCGGTAATGCCCCTCCTCTGCAAGTTTACCGTCCGGATACCAGATCCGAACGATACCATGTACGTTGCCGTTTAAGACGGAGCAACGAAACCAGACTGCACCATCTTTGTAGTAGCCGACAGTCTCACCTGTGCCGTCAGAATTTGGTAAGTACTGAAGACTGCCATTGAGCCAGCTTTTCCCGATCATGGCTTCCTTCTCAGTCACATCCATCGTCCCAACCTTTCTTCAATCCGCGACGCGGCGCCAGCCTCGCGGTTCATATTCCCGCTGGCGAATGACTTTATAGACGCCGGGCGCAAACGTGATAGGGCCATGCTCTTCGTGTTTCAGCGTGGTGTGCTGATCATCCAAAACTCTGAAGAAAAGCGTTCCCTCTTTTTCGTAAACATCTCCCGAATCCAGTTCATGCTTATGCCCCGTCGCTTCACCCTCCGCTAAAACTCGATGGCCAGGCTTAACACACCCTTCCGGCAGTTCATCTACTTTCACAATCAAAAGATCCCCTTGTCTCACCATCATAAATTTTTCTCCTTTTTGGTTTGAATGCTACTCCGTTCTTTTGCTGGCGCCGGAATCGAAAAACCAACCGGGACCTTGTCTTTCTTCCGCTTTAAGATATCCACCATCGATTCAAGATCACAGAATTTTAGGACTGGATTACAGTTGTCCCGAAGGATAGCTTGGGCGAACCCCGAATTGACGAGCTCTTTCAGATATGCCGCCGAATATCCGGCAAACTCTTCTGCAAGAATTTCTACATGCTCACCTGAGATCTCATTCGGAACCCTCCGAATAAAGTGCGCGATAAGTTGGATGCGTGTCTGGAAGTCAGGATTTGGAATTACATAAATTCGGTCAAACCGCCCGGGGCGGTTCTGAAGAGCTTTTTCGACCTTTTCCAGCCGGTTCGTCGTGGCAATCACGACGATCTCCCGGTTCTCGATCATACCATCGAGCTGGTTCATCAATTTGCCTAGCTCAACATTCTGCGAGGCATTGTCTCTATCTGTCCCGAAAAGATCGATGTCTTCCAGGATCAGAACAGTCGGAGCAAGGTCTCTAGCGAGGGAAAAGATATAAGGAGTGAATTGAAACTCATCGAGCGGCACCAGAATGCATGTTGCTTCAGTCTCTCTGGCCAAGATCTTCAGGAGGAGTGTTTTTCCATTCCCAGGCTCCCCCGCAAGAATAAACCCTTTCTTACTGTTAAGACCGTAAGTTTTAAAGATGCCGGCATTCTTGAAAATGACGTCGATATCGCTACGAAGGCTTTCTTTGATCCCGTCCGGCCACACAAGATCACTCCACCCGTGATCGCTTAACGGTAGGATCTCACCAGAAACACCGTTGAATTTTTTACCTTTCAGGTAATGATTCTCTTTCCTGTAATCGCTGAACACCACCATTAATTCATCGAGAGTATCTTGATCTTTGGCGGTTAGCTTGAAGGTATATTCGCCGCTGTCGGTCCATCGCTTTCCCGCGATGTCCATGCAATACTTCTCCCCGCCCCACTCGAAGAATACTGACGCGTGCTCCAGGATCTTATGGTGGACCCCCGGAGCAGTTTCAATTCTCACTCGAACTGGTGGAATACGCTCTCCGTTACTGCCGTCATAATTCATCTCTGTGATGACTCGTCCGTTCATACGCATGAACGGCTCGAGACAGAGCATGGTGTTCCTGAACTCGATCTTTCCGATTACCTCTTTAGAAGTGCGCAGCTCAATTAGATTCTCTGGGTGGATCTCGAAAAATCCTGCGAGTTCCTTTTGTCGCGTTGAATATTTGGTTCGGTGCTTACTAATGAGTTTTCCGGCATATCCGTAAGCAAGACGCAGTGTTTTGTTAATGGTGTCATCGATGGGATTCATACTTTCTCCTCGTTTGTTTTTTTGAAGAAAGTATACGGCCATGGGCGACAACGTCCCGTCGCTTGCACATCTTGTGGAGAATTATTTTGGGGCTACAACTGGTAGGATTAAAAATTAGATCGGGAAAACTTCCCCATCCTTGAGGCAGCGAACCTTATTACCGAAATGCTCACGATAGTCGTCTGGATGCTCGGTATGGATTGGAACGATCGTCTCCGAGTTCATAGCCTTGGCAAATCGCTTGAGATCCTCAAGAACCGCGTGGCCGCTCGTGTGGAATGCCTTGAAATGGATCCCGTGGCGGTCCATAAAAGCCCTCGTCCGGTCAAAAGACGGTTCCAGCGCGTATTGGCTCCACATCGAATAAAAGAGTACGGAATCCTTGGGAACTCCTGCCTTTTCGAACTCGTTCAGCGAACTATCGCGATACATCACGAAGGCCTTACGACCGAGCCTCTGGAGCCCCTTAGAGTCGACCTCGAAGGATCGCCACCTTTCATACCAATGCCTGAGGTTCTGCTCAGAAAGCCTCCGAATGAAATGATTCGAGAAAAGAACTTTGATATTCTTGTGACCGTTTGTCGGAAGCGGCAGGCTTTTGCGATCAAGCTCATAAAGGACATTTGCTGCGTAAAGATCGAGGACGAGAGTCGCGTCTGATCGAAGCGCCGCTTTATAGAAGGTCACAAGCCGATCTATGTTCTGCCCCGAGCAGATGAATAGCTTCATCCCCTCGTGGATCCGCGCCTCATCGGCAATCGCGCGCTCCAGCTCGTCTTCCGTCCACGTATCCTCCTGCTGGCGCCCCATCATCGTTCCTTCCAGCATCAGCACATCTACGTCCGGTACCGGATGGCTAACCAGCTTTTCAAAAAGCGCTTTCTTCCGCCCGTGTCCACGGAAATCCCCGGAATAAAACACCTTTTTTCCTTCCGCCTCAACAAGAAATGCCATGGCCCCATAGGCAGAATGGTCCACAAGGAAGGGTGTCACCCGAACGTCCTCGACCGTCACGGGCTCGCGATCCCGTAGAAGGACTTTTCTATCGTGCTGCCCGAATCGGTCACCAAGGAAGATCTCCGAAGCCTTGAGCATTAAATCCGTATCGTTCCCGAGATAGACTGGAATATCCTTGCGAATGTACGGGAAAAGGCCGTAATGATCCTGGTGCGGATGCGAAAGGAAGACAGCGTCGACTGGCTTTTCGTCACCAAGGCCCCAAAAAAGTCCGGAAACCTTCGGCAGGATCCCGTCCCGAAGCAGATCGGGAACGGTCTTGCCCGTGAGGGAGAAACTCTTCAGTTTCTTTGCCTTGTCCCGGGGGTCCGTAAGCGGCATCCCAAGATCGAGAATGATTCGGACATGGTCCGTCGCAATTTCGACGCATGTTCCACCAATTTCATGAGAGCCGCGATGGATAATAAGGTTCATGGAAAAGGATCGCCTTCAACAAATCGTCCCGAGTTATCATCAAGGTGCCATATTCTGCAATCCTTAGCATCAACTTCTGCAATAATAAAATGGATATTTCTATGATCTGATAATAGTTGATTTTTTTCTAATCGCGCTTTCGCATCTTTGAAAGCATCATTCATTGCCCTTATAAACCTAGCTTCTCTTCCTCCCTCAGATATCCTTAAAACGATATTTAAGGAGATAGCAATCTTGAAGGGATTTCTTTTGTCCAACAGCTTGAGAAAGTCAAAAGTCACTTCTTCTCGTGACCAGCTCTGCTTCAAAGAAAACTCTATTCCGATATCTGGACTTTCATAGTCGCCAATAGCAAAATCAATAAATCCTGCTCCCCTGAGAGAAGGCACATATTCTTTTTGGGCATTTTTCTTATAACCGCCATAATTCTGAGCTCTCACTTTTTTTATTGTGGGCCACTCCGGATGCAGCATTCCTTTTTCGATATGCCCCAATGCGAGACTATGGCTATATTTTTTTTGAAAGGAATACGAGAATCTGTGATGGATATGACGCTCGTTGAGAAAAGTATTTGCCCTAGTGGCGCTCAAAATCATTTTCATCATTCTCAAGACATCTTGCTGTAGTCGGGTCAAGTCTCCACCTCCAATCGATAATTTTCTTTGTCAACCCCGAAAGTCCATGCGATTGCAGACATGATATCACTGGACCCGGGAGGAACGCGCAAATAACTGATCTTTCCAGTTGAGGTACATACAAGTTCTAAAAGACACCACTCTTTTGCCACCGACACCCTTAGCAAACGGTTTGCGCCAAAACGATCAATGACATCCACCGGCAACTGTGTCGCCACCTTTTCCGTTCCAAGGATTTCAAGAGTCTCTTCCTTGTAGGAATCGTCCATTATTTCAAACGGTATTGTCGGATGGAATCTCCCATTTTCAAGATCCCAAAGACATTCCTCGGAAAAGATCGTAAAAAAATAGCTATCACGATTAATCCAGATTTGTTCTTTGCGGGTCCTGTGATCAACATCCTTTTTCCAGATTAAGTCTCCTTCGTCTTCATAGCATGTTATACGTTGAGTGACTCCATCCTCACTCCACTCTTCGAGTTTTACCATTTTATCGTTCGAGGTTCTTACAATCCTCCGAATTCGCCCGTTTTCGTAAAAATACCGTCGCGTTTCAAGAATATTCGGATCGTAATCCTCCTGATTAACCAGAGCATGGGCTTCATACCGGCCATAACAATCCATCCCAGAAAACAGCACTTCTTTCTCTAGGATGTTCTCACCGAGTCCTTCCATCAGGTAATCTAAAAACGAGTGCGGAGTTATTTCGGACTCTTTCACATTACCCCCATCTCGGCTTGAACCCCTTGAGATAGTCCTTGAGAAGCGTTTGAATCCTCAGATCGAGCTCCTTCGGCTTAATCACGCGGATATCGGGAATCCAGCTTATAACAGTCCGAATGACTTCATTGAAGTTTGCCCGCGTTTCAAGGATTAGAGATCCGTCCTTTTTTTCCTTCACGATCTTCTGATCAGGAAAGTAAATCTTCTTTTTAAAATAGTGGGCAGCATCCTTATCAATCTCAAGCACGATCCTCTCGCCCGGCTCTTCGTTAAACCAGATGTTTACACTGCGGTCGAGCACGGCTTTCACACTTTTGGGCGGATCGAAATTCTCATTGAGCATTTCAAGCCCCTTGATCTTCTCAGAGCGAAATTTCCAGAAAGCACGCTTTCCGTCCGGCATAGCCAAGAGATACCAAAACCCCTCGAAGTTAATAAGCTTGAGAGGGCATAGTTTGAAATCTTCAGTTCCCTTCTCTGTTTCGTATTTGATCATAACTTTTTGGGAATCGCAGACAGCCTTCTCAAGTTCCTTCACAAAAGGAAAATTCTTCATATGTGCTTGCGTCTCGGGCAATTTGACATAAAAAGGCGAGTCGTCTTCCTTGGCCAGAACCTTACTCACAAGACTTCGGAATGATTCTGAGAAATTCTTCCCAAGTGAGTCTGCAATCTCATGAAAGAATGTCAAAAGCGACGCTTCCTCATTGGTAAGCATAAGCTTCCGAAGCGAAAAACCGGGCATAAATGAGTAAACCCCCTTCTCGAGCGACACCACCGGGAATTGCGTCTGGTTCAATAGGTCGAGATCGCGTTGCACGCTGCGAATTGAACAATTGAAGTCTACCGCGAGTTCGCTCGACCGGACCTTCCCGCCTCCGTTCAATTTGTTTAGAATCGTCATCAACCGGAATATTTTTTTGTCGTAAGATTTATTCTTTGCCACAATGGGCCTCCTTCGCTTTGAAAATATGTTTCATATGCACAGTAGTATAAATGATCATAGCGACACCGTTGTGTCGCTATATTATAGGGGTATAAATAAATTTGGGAAGGGCTGTCGTGGCAGGCAATGGGCTTCTATTGAGCCCGGGACGCTCGTCTCAGGACATCCAGGATATCAATCATGGCCTGGGTATCGAGCTTGCAGTACTCGAGAAGACCGTCATAAACGCGACGTTTTTCAGCCTCTGAAATACCGTCTGTAAAAGTTACCCGCCCAAATTCACGGTTTGCCTGACTTCCATCCGAGATCGTCATCCCATCATAAGATTTGCCGATTAGGGCCGGGTAAACGCTCTTGATGGAGCAACTGCCATGCTGCTTGGGATCGTAATAGTGGAATTGCTGAAACGGTACCAAAAGATCAATAAATCGCTTATCGACGCCGGCAGCCCACTTTTGATACAAAGGAAAAGCTTCTGCGGATTTTTCTAAACATGACTTTTCGAAGCTCATGCGGAAAGCAAGGATAGTCCCTTTAGGCTGTATCAGAGCTTTGAGCTTTTTGAGGAACTCTGGCCGCGGATCCTCCCTGTTTTCCGCGAGAAAAGCGTGATGAACCGGTTTTTTGCCCCACTCGGGCAGAATATGAAGCGAGAACTGGAACGGGATCTGCTGAAAAGGAGATGTTCCCTCATAAACCGGAACAGCAGCCCCAATGGTCTCAAAATCCAGGAAGTGCAACGGAAATTCCAATTGGTTCAAAAATTTCTGGAGCCCGGCCGGGTCTGCATAGGGCTTATTGCCAACGTGACTCTTCTGCTGGATCAGGTGCTTCGGAGTTTTTAATCTTTCGGGTGGCACATCCTGCATCCGCATGATCCCCTCTCCCATCATTTCAAGAGCATGCTTCTGCCACATCCCATGAAATTCAAATATGCTGGATTCTGGAAGAAAATTCCAACACTCATCCCGAACCGGACACTCGTATGGGGCATCACACTGAAGCCCAACTTTAATTTCCGGACGGGTCCTCCTGCCAATGACTTCCATCATCCAGGCGAGATTCTTCCCTACCTCTCTCACCCTTCCTTCAATCTCATCCGTTACATCAACGGTCGTGAAAAGTTCTTTCGGCTCGATCTCTCCTCGCCGGATATATTCTTTATTGATGTGAATGACATGGCACTTTCGAATCTTGAGGCCGGCTCCTTCGTAACAGTATTTCTGAAGTGCGATATCGGGATAATAAACATCTTTCACTTTGCCCGCGCTCTTAACCTCGAAAATATCCCAGGAGCCGTCCTTGTTAGGCTTCAGGATATCCGGACGCGCATAGGCATTCCGATATTTAAATCCTGGCTCAAAGAGAGGCTTCCTCAGAGGAAGCAGCTCTTGCGTTTTCGCCAAGATTTCATCATATTCTGTCCTGCCCGGCACCTCGATCCCCCCAGGAAACAATCCATGCGCAATCTCGGTAACAAGATTCCCCTGGTCAAAAATAGCTTGATCGGAATCTGTGGGTTCAGGAATCTCTTCTTTGGAGTTATAAGACACCCAGAGAAGCTTGGGACACTGCAGACCGGCCAAATACTTGCTTTTGGATATAAACGGTACGGCTCTCATGCGCGTAAGTATAACATAGGCAGCGCCAACATCCTGTCGCCTTGAATAATCCCAAAGAATCACCTAAGGATCGCCGGAAACTGGAATCCCTCAATAAATTGCCAACCCAGGGGCGTACGGACCAGAGGAAAACCGCCTTGTTCTATAAGTGAAATATCACGCTGAATAGTCCGAACGGTGACGCCAAACTCCCGCGCTAGTGAGGGAGTCGTCACGTAGCCTTCAATTCCAAGATGGCGAATGATTACCACAAGCCGTAGAAACTTTTTGTCGTAGGAGCGATTTTTCATACGCCCCTATACATCCATACCCACGAACCGATAGCAAGAGCTATTAGGCTGCGGGCGGAAGCTCCTGAGAACTTCTGCGCAGCATTTCTGCTTTCGCCTCAGCAATCGCGGCCGGAAACCAATCCTCCAATTTTTTAATCAAACTAGTTCGAACGGTTGGCGACAAATCAGCAAACCCTTCCGTGCATGGATATTCCTCCGGCCCCGTATTTACAAAAGGCCCCTGCCGTTTTTCCTCGTAAACAGTCGACAAACTGATCGTGTGCTGCGAAGATGGAAGGACCCCTAAAGACTGCAACGACTCCGTCAGCTCCTTCGCGACCTTCCACGCACCGATACAGGCTAAGATTTTCTCCTTTTCCGTACAGCTAGCGCTGTTATAAGTTCGCGTTAAAAAATCAATCTGCGACTGGGCGTTCATGACAAACCAGCCGATATGCTCCGTATGAGTATCCTCCGAATATTTAAAGCGGTTCGCCTTTCTGATTTCCCTTAAAAAACGCCGGATCTGCCTATCGCTATACCCAAAGAACTTCGCAATAACGTTTGGCTCTTGCCCTTTATTTCGAAGTATCTGGATAGCCTCCCGCAAAGTCTCTTTCGGTAATTCCTTACCGGTCGCTTCCTTGGCCTGAACTTTCTTAATCGCGTCACTCGCGGATATTTCTTCAGCCATGCGCCACCTCCCCTTCCATCGCGTATTTATGGAGAACCTCCGTAGACACCGACCCGGAGCCGAATGTTTTGATAAATCGGCGAACGATGGCATCGCAGTATCGCGGTTCAAGTTCGACGGCACAGCAACTCCTTTCCAAGCTCTGAGCCGCAACAAGAGTGCCCCCCGAGCCTGCAAAGGCGTCAAACACGATATCACCGCGCTGAGAGCTGTTCTTGATGGCCCGCTGAGCTAACGCCACGGGCTTCTGCGATGGATGTATCAACTCCCCGATATTATCCCGCGGAGACTCCCAGATATTCGCTTCTGTCGGCGGGCCATACCATTTATGTCCCCCGCCTTTCAGAAGCCACGCGTAGAGACAGAATTCGGATTGCATTTGATAATCCCCATATCCTGGCGTCGGATACGGTTTGACCCACGTAATGACGTTAGACACGTGAAATCCAAGCCCCGTAAGAATCGAATGCATAGGACCGAACTGCCGATGGCCGTTCCACAGGTAAACCGGCGCGCCTTGATCAAGAAAAGGCGTTACACCCTTCATAATGCCAGCAAGCCATGCCTCATAAGCAGTCTGATCCATGGAATCGTTCGCGATGGGTTTCCATTTCGTGACGGAAGCAGTCTGGACCGGCCGTTTTTGGGAGTCATACGCGCAGTTATACGGAGGATCGGTATAAACGAGCTGGACATTAGAGTCACCGAGGAGCTTCCGGAGATCCTCCACGGATCCCGAATCTCCGCAAAGAAGCCGATGTTTTCCAAGCGCAATGAGGTCGCCCGCCTGCGTGATTGACGGCCCTTCCGAGTTCAGGGCATCCGATGAATCGGGGTCAAGGGACAGATCCGTTTTTAGTTGCTCGTCAAAGATCCTGCTTATTTCATCGGCCTCAAAACCGGTAAGACCGCAATCAAAATCCGGGATCTGACTCAGTTCCCTGAGCAAATCGGCCAGCTTATCCTGATCCCAATCGCCCTGAATCTTGTTCAAGGCGATGTTCAGCGCTTTTTCCTTCTCCGGGGAAAGATTTACAACGCTCACCTCGACCTCTTCAGCGCCTTGCGCCTTCAATACCTTAAAACGTTGATGCCCTCCGACCAAGTTCCTGGTACTAGAGTTCCAAACAAGCGGTTCCACACAACCGAAGGTCTCGATACTTTTCTTGAGACTTTCATAAGCTGGATCCCCTGCCTTAAGGTCCACCCGCGGGTTGTATGTTGCTGGGTTAATGTCCTTCACGTTCACTTTACGTATTTCCATATAATCCTCCAAATTTTTGTGAGTTAAGATTCTGAAATGGTGCAATTACATTCGATCAGTTTGTCGTCGCGATAAAGCTCATAGGTAATTTCATCAGAACAACCGCTCTGCTCGACGATCTTCTTGAAGTCGCTGAACAGCTCCACGCTGGCCCCATCGTCCAGACCAAACACGAAACCCCGAGCGCTGACGTTCTGAGATTTCAAACCAAACACCTCGATAAAGACATACCGCCGACCGGGACCGTTCAGCGTAACTAAAAATACTTGGCTCGTCCCCCTTTGCGGAAGCGCGTGCCACACGTGCTTCAAACCATCCACGCCCGTGTTCGAAGCTTCCCATTCAGTGTTATTCCAATTCTCAAAGCCATTCTCAGCAGCCATAGAACCTCCGATATTTGATATAACCCATTATAAATAAACGAGTTATGAGTTTTTAAGTTAAACTACAGATATTTCTGATCTCAAAACTTATATAACTCAGCACTTGGAGGTTTTACAAAAATATTTTTGGGCCATAACTACCAATAAATAAAAGAGTTGCGACGCGTTAAATTGTTTGCGATTATTAAATTTTTTTTTGTTAAATTTTAAAAACATAACTACTTGGAAATAAAAGAGTTGCGGAAATAAAATGAGTTTTCTGAAGATTATTATTTGAGAGCCGTACGAGGCTTAATTGAAATTTTACGAAGTTATAGTAAAAAATTACCGCTTTAAAATCAAACTTGAACACGCCAGAGGGGGATCCCTAGGCGCTGGCGATAGGTTTCACCGGGAAGAAGCTGCATCTTCCGCTCGGGTAGATCTCCCCGTTCAGTGACATGCTGTCGGTGCTTCCCAAGCCATAAGGACGTCCCGAGGTGCAACGCATGCTTGCCGTAGAGCTCATTAACGCCGTCCAGGACCCTGTCAATCCTCTTCATGGACTCGATCTTCGGCACATCATCGAAGAGCGAATACTGCATCGTCCGATCCGCCTCAAGCTTCGAAAGAACAATCCCGGTGAGCCGGTACGCCGTTCCCGGCTGAAACACCCGCTCGAAAAGCTCCCCCGCCAAACCCACCGCATCCATCGTTGATGAGGTGCTCCGATCAAGCGCCGCCTCTGCCCCCGATGACCGGAAATCTTGATCACGAAGGTAAATGCACATCACCTGCGCCCGCAGACGATGCCGTCTAAGCTTAATGAAAGCAGATTCTAGATTCCTCACGAGTTGGGCTTTTACGAAATCCTTTTCGGAGGAAGGCGGCGTGAAGGTCTTCGTTTTACTGATCGAGGCATAATCGTCTTTTCCCGCAGTCACGACAGGATACACTGCTTCTCCGCGGAGCTCATGCCACAACTCGATACCAATCTTTCCGAGAAGATTATGCGCCCATGCTTCCGGACGACTGACGTAGTCCCAGATATTCCGTATCCCCTGCTTTTCAAGTAGCGCCACGGTGTTTGGCCCAAATCCGCAAACGCGGTCGAGAGCCACACGCGGAAGAAACTCATGGAGCTCGCTTGCCCGAAGGACGAAGAACCCGTTCGGTTTTTTTTCTTTGGAAGCGATCTTAGCGAGAGTCTTGGAAGCGCTCAGTCCTACAGAAACTGTGAGCCCTAGTTCCCGATCAACCGTTTGCTTGATTTTCCAGGCGATCTCCGCATACCCAGTCCTGTGGACACGCCTAAGGCCTGAGAGTCCGGCAAAAGCTTCGTCGATGGAATATTCCTCGACCTCCGGCGTGAACCGGCGAATGATCTCGAACATACGTTTAGAATAAAGGCTGTAAGTTTCATAGTCACTCGGAAGACAAATGAGTTCCGGAAGGAGTTTGCGCGCTTCCCAAAGCCGCATCGGGCGTTTTACGCCAAGCGCCTTCGCTTCATAGCTCGCGCAGGCCACGATCCCCCGCTCTTTTCCCGTGACTACGGGCTTCCCTTTAAACTCAGGCTTCAGCGCCTGCTCAACGGACGTAAAAAAGGCATCGCAGTCGATATGGATGATCGGTCTTGGAAAGGAACTGATCGAGAGAGGTCTATTTGTACTTGCGGACATTGGCCACCACCACTCCTCCGATCACAAGCTCCGCCTTCGGCTCGATCGGAGAATACTTCTTATTGGCGGCCCGAAGCAGGACCTTGACGCCCCGCTTTTCGTAATACTTCATGGTCCATGCTCCGTCCACTTCTGCGATCACAATGTCCCCATGCCGGGGCTGCCGTCCCCGATCCACGATCACAAGATCGTCCGGCATGATCCCCGCATCGATCATGGAGTCCCCCGTGACCTTAACAAGATAACTGGCCTGAGGATTCTTGATCAGAAACTCATCAAGAGAGAGGGTGTCGATTAATTCTTCCTCGGCAGGCGATGGAAATCCGGCCTGCACAGTACCAAGAAGCCTGATACCACCTTCAAGAGCGGGCATTGGCACAAGCTTGCCAGTATGATCCCGTTTGAGAACCCCCTTCTTCACAAGATGATCAATCAGGAGCGACACACCCCCCTTAGAACTGTACCCCAGGAGAGATTGGAGTTCAGAGAAGCTGGGCAGCCGCTTACGCTGGGAGTAAAAATCTTTGAGTTTGGAGATTACTGCTGGGAAATCGATCCGCTTTGGCATGCGGACATTATAAACGGACGAACGTCCTTTTACAACTCTTCTATGCTTTCACCTTGCTATTCTTCTCGGAGTCCCTTGGATTATCGCGATTGCATTGTCAAAATCAGCAACCTCCGGGAAATAGCGTTCACTTGCTAAAGGACCGAAAAGATTTCTAAATTTTTCATGGACTGCTGCGTTAGGGTCGAAAACTTTGATTTGTCGAATTCTTGCTCTCCCAATTGTCCCGAGGGCAAATAGATTCCTAAAAAACTGGTCTGTTTCTGGTAATGAATAACCAATAATAAAAATATTTTCAGCATTGGACAACTCAGCAGCTCCTGCTTTCCACACTGCCCTTAATTCCTCATGGTGCTGACCTTTATTCCAAGTCGGCGGCACTATAATCGGCTCCAAAACTACTCCCTTCTTGCCGCAATGTTCAAACTCCTTAAAAAGAGAAGCCAGATGGAACGAAACCTCCTTCGTATCATCCCCATAGATATTCCAACGAAAGCGACCAAAAAAGTCCTGAAGAAGCCATGGCACTATTTTGTCACAAGATGAACAACGTCCCCAATTGAGAGAACCGTGAAGTTTTATATATTTCATTCCTCCAGATCTATCCGTCGGGTCCAAGCAGTAATCGATCTCTATTCTCTGCTGAAGCAAGGCTAAATCCAAACACAGGTCATAATTAAAAGTTATAACAGATACGGTGGATTCGGCTCCTATTTTTTTGACCAACTCAACGAACTCTTCATATGGCGATGGTGCTCGGGGATACTGATGGGACACTGGGAGTTTAATTCTTTCCTCTAAAGTCGTATAAATCACATGACGCATCGCTGAAGGCAACCGATTTAAATCCTCCTCGCTTAAATTATCTAACCGGCCCAAAAGCTTCGCCATTTCAAATGCTGCAAATACAGACTCAACGTTTTCAAAATCCATTTGCGCTTTCGCAGCCGCCATTTTAAGGGACTCAAATGCGCGAAACACTAATTCAAAATCCTCTTTCGCATCGCCAATCTTTCCTTTTTTCAGCAAATCTTCAGCTGAATCCAGAAACTCTTTCATAAGAGGTGCACCAGCTTTACGAGAAGCACCTGCTCCAAGAATAAAAACATTCTCAGCCATTTTCATTAGCCCTTTCCATTTTGACGCAATTCAAGCAAAAGACGACATTGGCATCGCACAGACTTAGACTGCAAGCTTAGAGACTTTCATTCCGATTAAGCCAATCGCTAAAGCAATAAAATAACTGATCATCGTGCCAAGCAACATATATTCAGCCATATTCTTGCGATGATTTTTATCTTCAGGAAGTCTGTACCCTATGACCGCTGCTTTTACAGCGAAAATAAAAATGGTTTGCGAAACGAGCCCTAGGCAGACAAACAGTGCAACGAGGGCTCTTTCAAAATAGCCTAGCCATTTCCCAACATTGCCGTCATCAGAAGTTTTCATAGGAGTTTTAATTCTGGACGCTTTCAGAAATATCCAAAACAATAAATGTCCTCCAGCAGCAGCAATAAGAATTGTTAGCACGACAATTAATATTTTAGCCGAAATGCACATCTCACGAAGCCTCCCTCATAAGTTTTTGACAATATTCATTCCCATGAATTTTGCACCAGTTCGACTTACACAGGTAAGCCTTCTCAAAATCGAACCATCCCTTTGCTGACACATCAACTGCATTCCAAAGTTGTGTTACCGTGCCTGGTAATGCATCAGTAGTACAGCCACAGGACCAGCATGCATATTTTTTGAACTTAGGTTGAGATATTCTCTCAAAAACACGATCAGAAATGGCTATTTGCTGAGATTCAGCCAGACATGAAAGCTTAGCCGCCATATTAACAGGCTTTCCCGCCCAAACAACATTATGCCAATCGCCCCGCAGGCCAATCCTTTTAAAAAGACAATGTTTTTCATCTATGCCAATATGCGCTTGGATCTTGAAATCTTTGATACATCCAGCAAGAAGTTCCTGGCACAGCGTTTTAAAAGTTACAGCGGCACAAAGAGCCTTAATAGATGCATTTTCACCAACAAATATACCGAACCCACCATCACCCTTGATATCAATGAATTCACATTCATAATCTTGCAAAGTCTTGACCATATTCTCCACAAATAGCCGATACGCCTTCGCTGCGGTCGCTGCTTGTTTAACGACTTGCAGCTTTGTCGAATTCACCATATCAATATAAACACAAGCGATGTCCGCTTCAAACCAGCTCTTTCCTTCAAGCGGGATTTTGTCCCATTCTGGAATCGAACTTCGCTTTTCGATAATCACTTCTTCTTTAAGCGTATTATCTATCTCTGGCTTCCTCTGACTCAAAAAATCAAATGGTAATTGCATTAATTTCTCCTAAAAATATTTAAGGGCAAGGCAGGCGATGCCGATCTAATTACTGTCCGGTAATCAGATCATTCAGGGAATCCTTTCCTACACGCTTTAGATACGTATCTAAATGCATATTGGATCGAACGCCTAAATCGACGCCATACTGTCGCTCGATGGTGCCAGTGTGAGTGTCACCACGCTTAGCGCGCAAATGGCCGTCTTCATTGCGAGAACGATACCCCCGCATACCGGGAGCATCGTTTTTTCCGTTATACATACGCAATGCCCTCCTTTCCGACGGACCTCAGGGGTCCGTCTCTGCGGCCGGACTTAAGGTCGTTGAAAGAAGGGGCAGTCGCCTGCCCTGCTTTTTAAAGAACAACCTGCTCTAATCTTTGTTTGCGTTTTATCCAATCCGGCATAACCAAAGACAGAAATTTGTAGAATTGCTTGGTATGGTTGGAATATTTAAAATGACACATCTCATGCATGACCACATATTCAATGCAGTGGGATGGTGCTTTAATTAGTTCAGTATTCAAGCACATTTTGTTTTTCGTGTGAACGCAACTGCCCCACCGTGATTTCATAGTCTTAATTTCAATAGAGGGCTTTTTGATCCCATATTTCTCTAATTTTTTGGAACATTTTTCAACTAACGTTTCGAAAACAATTTTTGCACGCTTACGATACCATTCATAAACTATTCGCTTAATCAGGCCTGAAGCTTTCATCTGTCTTGATTTCAGAAAGAGATACCTTCCCTGCAGCCTGGCGCCCTGAAC
>Ga0364880_10032_pt1 | contig 95339 bp, 78 predicted proteins | sample ExccelJu500001D3_5_FD_206927 | JGI IMG/M metagenome (GOLD analysis project Ga0364880, IMG submission 206927) | Enriched cells from Trout Bog Lake Hypolimnion, Wisconsin, USA - BchlTB.July30.5000.01.D3 | ecosystem: Environmental > Aquatic > Freshwater > Lake > Hypolimnion/Profundal zone | place... | reverse complement strand
TATCTTACCGTTAGGGGATGTTAGTGGAACCGGTGCATACATTTCTCCGACAGGTTTGCCAACTACTGCACGGGTTACTGCATCATAGGCACTGTTGATATCAACATTTGGTATCGTAGTGGAAAGTTTGTCTACATTATTTTTATTCCGGGAATACGTATAGGTGATTCCCCATGAAAAATTCCTGGTGACAATCGGTTTTAAATCCAAAGCCAATTCAATCCCTTTATTACTGACCTGCCCGATATTCTGAACCATTCCGCTGTAACCTGTTGAATAAGCAATCGGAACAGTGAAAATTTGTCCGTTCGTAATTTTGTTATAATAGCTAAAGTCTATGCCAATCCGGTCATGAAATAGTTTGATTTCAGTACCTGCCTCAAATTCTTTGGTCATAATCGGTTTAAGGGACATATTTCCGATTGTATTCGAAATTCCAAATGCAGGTGTTCCGTTAAATGGAGTGGTTAAAGAGCCAAAACCAAGTCCTACATTCCCTTGCTGCAATGTAGCATATATCTGGTAAGGACTTGGATCTGACCCTGTTTGTCCATAACCGGACCTTAATTTCAGATAGGTAAATGGAGTATTGGAGAGATCAAGGGTTTTGGAAATAACCCATGAACCATTTACCCCGTAATACAAAATGGAATTGGCACTGGTTGGCAAGGTTGAAGACCAGTCATTTCTGGCATCCGCAGTTAAAAATAATTGATTTTTAAAACCAAGCGTAGCCGTTCCGTAAATACCCATTCTCCTTCTCAAAGAATTAAAATCACTGGTAGTTGGTGGTACACTGGTATTGGAAAGATTAAAAAGGCCTGGAATAACTAAATTAGTAGCAAAAGCTAATTCGCTTCGTTGGGCGGACTGAAAAAAGTTCGCTCCGGCAGTTGCCTCCAGATTAAAGTTAGCGTTGAGATCCTTTGAATAATTAAGCAGGAAGTCTCCGTTGATCGTTCCAAAAAAGTTGGAAGCCTGAAGTACAGAACCTACGTCTACAGCCCTGGCAAATCCTTCAACATTATTCCCTGCATCCCAGGATCCGGCAGTAGGTGCATTAGGTTGTGACCAGCCGGTGGTCCTTTCATTATTAAAATCTCCACCCAACCTGAATTGGGCATTAAATGCCTTTGTAAACTTATATTTCATATCCACATTGCCAAAGAAACGGTCAGCATTTTGAGTGATGCCATTTTCATGCAACGCGTAATAAGGATTCTCGCTGTAAGGGGAAAAGAAACCATTTACATTGAAGAATTTGTTCTTATAATCGCGAAAATCCGAAATTGGGATATCAACCGGGATTTGAAGGATCGATTCAAATGTGGTTGCACCAGTAGTTCCACCCTGTCCGGTTAGTGGGGCATTTTGTTTCCTGTTAATATAATTAAAGGAGGTATTGATCGAGAATTTTCCGTAATCACTATTCGTTTTTAATGAGAAAGTATTCCGTTCAAGATAATCTGAGGCAGTTGGAATTACGCCATCGCTGGAAACGTTTGAATAGGAAAAGATAAAGCGGGTAGCTTCGGTTCCTCCTGAAATAGCAATACTATTGTTCGCCTCGGTTCCAGGCACATAGAATTTGCGCATATTATTTTTGATAAATGAGAAGGGCTTAATTAATTGCGAATTATCCACAATAGAGCCCCAAGCCCTCATTCTTCCATCTAATGGAGGACCCCAACTTCCGTTTTCGGATAAAATAAAGGCACCGCCCCATCCCTGACCGAACTGACTTTGCATATCGGGTAATTTGCCAACTTCGCTAACGTTAAAAGAACCGTTATATTCAACTTTTATAGCTCCTGATTTACCCCTTTTGGTTGTGATCATAACTACCCCGTTCTTGGCTGAAGAACCATATAGCGAAGAAGCAGCAGTCCCTTTCAGGATCGAGATACTTTCGATATCATTTGGATTAACATTGGTCATCCCGTTACCAAAGTCACTGGTTCCAGCAATACTTGAAGTAAATGAACCGGCAAGCCTGTCGTCATTTAAAGGGACACCATCAATAACATATAATGGCTGGTTATTTCCTCCGCCAATAATTCCATAGCCCCTCAAAACCACCTTAGTGGAAGATCCAGGGCCACCAGTATCTGAGATGTTTGCCCCTGCAACTTTGTTGGAAATTCCGGATAACATATTTACTGATCCATCCTTGCTAATTGATTCGGAGGTAAAGGTAGCCGTCGAATAACCAACTTTTGCCTTGTTAGTCGTTTGCCCTAATGCCGTAACAACTACTTCATCAATAGCTACACTCTCAGATTTCATTTTGATCGTGTAATTGGTTGCACTGGTTAGAGGCACATCTGCAGAAGTCATCCCTACAAAAGTGACTACAAGTGCTTTTGCATTTTGGGGAACCTTCAAGGTGAACTTGCCCTCCATATCGGTGACAGTCCCTAGTGTTGTTCCTTTTACGACAACTGAAGCTCCCGGAATGGTAGTCCCATCCTCACTGGAAGTCACAACACCCGAGAGATCCCTGGTCTGTGCAAATACCACTTGCAATCCTATGAAACCTAGAAAAGCAAGCAACAGCGAAATTTTCTTCATAGACTAAAATTTAATGTTTAACAAAAAAATGAATTATAATAGATAAGAATTGATTTTTGAAACTGAATCCAATCTTTATCCTTAATTGAAATTAAGATAATGATTCCTCTATATCTAATAGCTTGGCTATGTTCGATTAGAGTCGATAAGCCAAATTTTGTAGTAATCTGTTAACGATAACCACAAAGTTGTTAAAATTTGTTATTACTTGCAAATATATTTAAAGAAAAATATTCTGCAATATTTTTGTAACAGAGAAGGAAGAACTTAATAGTTTGTTAACGTGACTTTTGTCATGTTTTTAGAAATCAGACATTTGGATTAACCGCCTATTTGATTAGTTATCTGAAGAATAGTAAGCCTATTCAAGTTTTACCCAACGCTTGGATAGAATGATTAAAAATTAATTACAGGATAATCAATAATTGTTCCAGATGGGAAATAAAGGCAGTGTTGACTTTTGTATTGTGATTTTGTTCCGGTTTAGGGGCACCTGTTGACGGGGTATCGATACAAATTGTATTACAATTATGATTAGAGGGTGAAAAAGATACTATTTGGATTGCCGATTGAATAATATGTGGATCAAAATAGACCTGATCGATTCCAAATTTCATAGCCCCTATAATATCGGCCTCCCATGAATCACCAATCATCAGTGAGCCTTTTTTCCGGGCATTCATCGACTTGATCGCATATTCAAAGATCTTTCTTCCGGGTTTTGGCGTTCCTATCTCTTCCGAGATAAAGACTTTTCTGAAATATTTCGATAATTCAGCTCTTTTAATTTTATCGTATTGGACCTCTCTGAAACCATTGGTTATAAGGGCAATTTGATAACGTCCATGCAGGTATTCCAGAACTTCACGGGCTCCGTCGACCAATTTAGTTTGATTGACCATCTCTGCCAGATAGGCATCATTAACAACTCCCCCATCTATCTTCAAAGGTGTTCCGTTTTTTTCAAAGGAGGCCTCAAAACGTTGGATACTTAAGGCTTTTTTTGGCATTAGCCCGTTCCTGTACAGCTCCCATAAACGGTCATTCTCCTCACCATAAATCTTAAAAAACAGATCGTAAGAGCCAATCATTTTCAGCAAATCCAGCTTATCCAGTGTTGTTTGCAATGCCTCATACGAATTGGAATTGAAATCCCATATCGTATTATCCAGATCAAAAAAAAGGTGGGTGTATTTTTTTTGAGGCATATTAAATCGAACTTGAAATTAAAATTTGGAATATTCGAAGCCCGAGGGGCTGACAAGATTATAGCAATTGTAGGTTGTTAGTTACCTAACCCCAAAAGGGGTGAAATGATTATTATGCCCAATTTACTATCCCTCGCTGCAAACGACGGATTTCCCTGGCATTCAGACTGTTCTACCAGAGCGCGGTTCTTTTTAATGCTTCACGAAGGGCAGGATCTTTTTCTGATGCCTCTTGTAATGCCTTAATAATCCGTTCAGTTTTATTTTCAACAGGTGCGAGGGTAGTGCGGCGGTCATAAATAACAAAACCGATAAGTCCAAAGATCGACATCAATACCAAGCCAAAGCCCCACATAAAATAGCTGTCAAATTTATTTTCAAGACGATCAATCTTATTGTTTACTTCCGAGAATCGGGAATTCATATTTAATGTCAAATCATCTATTCGTTTGTCCAATCCCTCAACCCGTGTTTCTAAACGGACCATACGATCACGGTCCGCTTGCGTATATGCAATTGGATGCTCCTGAGCCCTGCCTGGCAAACCAGAGAGGAATAATAACATTGTAAGCAATAAGGGGAGCTTCATGAACTTTAAAATTTGGTACGAAGTTACAAAAAAAAAACGCAGGAATATTTCAGGTATTAATTTTTCAGACTGCATTTTTTGTTATTTTAATACCGTTTATTCCGCAATTATCGGGGTAAATTTAAGAGTTTTTAAAGCCCGAAGGGCTGGCATGATTATAGCAATTATTAGGTTGTTAGTTACCTAACCCCAAAAGGGGTGAAATGATTATTATGCCCAATTTACTATCCCTCGCTGCAAACGACGGATTTCCCTGACATTCAGATTGTTCTACCAGAGCGCGGTTCTTTTTAATGCTTCACGTAGGGCAGGATCTTTTTCTGATGCCTCTTGTAATGCCTTAATAATCCGTTCAGTTTTATTTTCAACAGGTGCGAGGGTAGTGCGGCGGTCATAAATAACAAAACCGATAAGTCCAAAGATCGACATCAATACCAAACCAAAGCCCCACATAAAATAGCTGTCAAATTTATTTTCAAGACGATCAATCTTATTGTTTACTTCCGAAAATCGGGAGTTAATATCTGTAAATTTTGAATTCATATTTAATGTCAAATCATCTATTCGTTTGTCCAATCCCTCGACCCGTGTTTCTAAACGGACCATACGATCACGGTCCGCTTGCGTATATGCATTTGGATGCTCCTGCGCCTTGCCTGGCAAACCAGAGAGGAATAATAACATCGTAAGCAATAAGGGGAGCTTCATGAACTTTAAAATTTGGTACGAAGTTACAAAAAAAAACGCAGGAATATTTCAGGTATTAATTTTTCAGACTGCATTTTTTATTATTTTAATCTTCCTCATCTTCTTCTTTTTCAACCAATTTCAAATCCGGTTTCCCTTCCAGAACAATCACGATCTCTCCTTTTACAGTCTTGGATTTAAAATGTGCCAGGACTTCAGCCACTGTACCTCTGAAATTTTCTTCAAAGAGTTTGGAAAGTTCGCGTGAAACCGACACCCTTCTCTCAGAACCAAAATATTCGGCAAATTGCTCCAGAGCTTTAACCAGGCGAAATGGGGATTCGTAAAAAATCATGGTTCGGGTTTCTTCGACTAACTCCTTCAACTTCTTTTGTCTCCCCTTTTTCTGGGGTAAAAACCCTTCAAAACAAAACCGGTCGCTCGGAAATCCGGAGTTGACCAGGGCAGGGACAAAGGCAGTTGCTCCGGGAAGACACTCCACTTCAACGCCCATACTTAGACAGGTCCTGGTCAGCAAAAAACCGGGGTCAGATATCGAAGGGGTACCTGCATCGGAGATCAATGCAATATTTTCTCCGCCTAGAATCAACTCTGCAATATGCTCTACCGTTTTATGCTCATTGAATTTATGATGCGAAGATAACCGGGTAGCTATTTGATAATGTCGCAGCAAAACTGAAGAGGTGCGGGTATCTTCTGCAAGAATTAGGTCCACTTCCTTTAAAATTCGCAACGCCCGAAGGGTAATGTCTTCAAGATTTCCAATCGGAGTAGGCACGATATATAATTTCCCCATCGCCTAAATTGTAAACCGGCGTTTAACTAAAATCAAAAAATGCTGACTGGCTTCTGTTTTGCGCCACTTGAAATTCATTTTCAAATAATTTACTGCCTCCTGAATTGTGGACAACTGATTTAGAGCTGTTACGGCAGTTTCAAACATTGAACTATCATTTTCAAATAATTCGCGAACAAAAAGAATCCGGTCGTTGATCCCTATTCCATCCCAAATACTTTTTATCGGAATTATCGGATAGCCTGATTCACTTTTCCCTTTAACGAGCAAATCATTTACCATTTGAATGGATTCACGCGATTCTTCACTTTGATTTTTAAACTCCTGATCCGGCAAGCCTGTGGATACCTCCTCTTTATTGTCATTAATTTCAGGAATAATTACCTTTAGGGTATCTATTGATTCCTGACAGACCAGAGATGACAATTCAATTTCAGCGACCGGCTCAGGAGTTTCAACCAGATTTTCACCCGGGTTTTTGTCACTTGTTTCCACAAATAATATGTTCTGGTCCCTCTCTGCATAGGAATTTTTAATAGTTTCAAATTTCGTCTCCATTTGTAAGAGGCTCTTGTCGGCTTTAACTAATAATTTATGCAGTAATTCGAGCTGACGAAGCAGCCCATTTGTCCTGACAATTGCCAATTCCACCTCTTCAGGAGTCAGTTGCAATTCATTACTGAATTCGCTGGCAATTCCCTGAAGATGTGAGATGTCGTCCCGGATTAACTGGAGAAGTATTTTTGGTTCCATCGCTCTTATTTTTTCGAAAGTAAAAATACAAAAAAACCAGTTCATTAATTTTGGTTATTTTTGCTCTATGATTTCCCATTCTTTCACAGAAATTTTCAATATTATCGGAGGACAATTAGTTGATCCGGACACAGCTGATCCTCAATCTGTCCGGTTCCTCTCTTTCGATAGCCGAACTATCCTTTCGGGTAAGGAGACGTTATTTTTCGCCCTCAAAAGTGAACGGGACGATGGTCACCGGTTTATTGAGGACGCTATTTCCAGAGAGGTGTCGATGTTTGTCGTTGAAGTGTTACCCCAGCCAACACAGGCTAATGCTCATGCCCGTTTTATTATCGTCTCAAGTTCTCTGGAAGCTCTTCAGAAGCTGGCTGCTTTTCATCGGAGAAGGTTCACTTATCCCGTTGCAGGAATCACCGGGAGTAATGGCAAGACCATTGTTAAGGAGTGGCTTGGAGAACTTTTAAGTCCCGATTTTAAGATTGTAAGAAGTCCCAGAAGTTACAATTCGCAGATTGGAAATCCTCTGTCCGTATGGCTGATGGACGACCGGTACAATCTTGCAATTTTTGAAGCCGGAATTTCCAAACCCGGTGAAATGGAAAAGCTCCAGGGTATATTGCAACCTGACCATGGGATTTTTACCCATCTCGGGAAAGCTCACCTCGAGAATTTTGGGTCCATTGAAGAGCTTGTTGACGAAAAGTTAAAGCTTTTTACAAACAGTCGTTTAATCATATATTGCAAAGATTTCGAATTGCTTGGCCAGGCCATTGACCGGGCAACATTCAATAATTCTCCAAGGTTTTTCAGCTGGTCATCCGTTGATTCTTATGCTGATCTTAGGATTACTAAGAGGATAAAAAGTGAAAGTTCCACACGGATTGAAGCAGAATATGAATCGGAAAGGATCTCAATCAGTATCCCTTTTACCGATGATGCCAGTATCGAAAATGCGATTCATTGCTGGGCATATATGCTGGCAACCTCCTTTATTCCGCAAGATATTCAGGAAAGGTTCCGAAAAATTTCTCCCATAGCCATGCGGCTTGAACTAAAAAAAGGGATAAATGGCTGCACGATTATTAACGATTCCTATAATTCGGATACGGCTTCACTGGTAAATGCTCTCGATTTCATTGGACAGCAGTCGGATAACCGGAAAAATCGGTGTACTGTAATCATCTCAGATATTCTGCAGTCAGGCGAAAACCCCGAATTACTTTACCGTGAAATCGCTGATTACATTCAAATGCGGCATATTGACCGAATTATCGGGATTGGAAAGGAAATTAGCCGTTTCTGTGATATGTTTACCATACCCGACAAACGCTTCTTCCCATCCTCAGCTGAGTTTTTACTTCATTTCAGGGAGACCGACTTTAATCAGGAGATAATTCTGTTAAAAGGGGCACGTCAATTCCGTTTTGACAAAATTTCATCCCTGCTTCAGGAGAAAGCACACCAGACTGTTATGGAGATTGATCTCGATGCGATGGTTCACAACCTGAACTATTATCGCTCCAAACTTAGTCCGGCGACCAAAGTAATGGCTATGGTCAAAGCGTTTTCTTATGGAACCGGATCGATCGAAATTGCCAAAGTGTTACAATACCGGAAAATAGATTTTCTTGCAGTAGCTATCGCCGATGAAGGGATTGAACTCCGGAATAATGGGATTGAAGTACCTATTGTGGTGATGAATCCCGAGGAGCATAGTTTTGATGCCATGATCGAGAACCGTCTTGAACCAAATATTTACCGTTTTGAGCTATTGGAGCAATTTGATGAAGCTTTGAGACGAAATGCAGTCAATAATTTTCCTGTTCACCTTAAGGTGGATACCGGAATGAAACGGCTTGGATTTGGTCACCCGGAGGAGGTAAAGAAGGTAACGGCCTATATCAGGGTGCGTGATACAATGTATATTCGTTCAGTCTTCTCGCATCTGGCGGTGAGCGATGATCCGGCAAGTGATTTGTTTACAAATTTGCAGTTCAGCCGATTCAGGGAATATTGTGATATTGTCACTGATTCATTCAACTATGAGATATTACGGCATATCTTGAATTCTTCGGGAATTGAGCGATTTCCCGAGATGGAACTGGACATGGTTCGGCTTGGGATTGGTCTTTACGGTGCAAGCCCCAAAGTCCAGAACGAATTGCGAAATGTTGCAACACTGAAAACAACCATATCTCAGGTTAGAACGGTTGATGCAGGTGAAACCGTCGGTTATGGCCGGAAAGGTTTTGCCGAAAAACCGATGACCGTTGCAGTCCTGCCTATTGGTTATGCCGACGGACTAAACCGCAGGTTGAGCAATGGTGTAGGAAAGGTATTGATTGGGGGAACAAAGGTTCCGATTGTTGGTACTATTTGCATGGATATGTGTATGGTAGATATTACCGGGGTTATTGCCAGGGAAGGTGACCGCGCTATAATTTTTGGCGAAGATCTGCCGGTAAGCGAAGTTGCCTCAACATTGGGAACAATCTCGTATGAAATTCTCACATCAATAGGCCAGCGGGTAAAAAGGGTCTATTTTAAGGAATAATTTCGATGTAGAGGCGTTGCATGCAACGCCTCTACATCGAAATTATTTAAAATGGTGCCCCTTCGATCAATTGATCACCGGGTCTTCCAAAACCGGTGGATGGGATGCTGGTTCCTGCGGTAGACGTTTCATAATTCATTTTTGACCTGAAAATGGACTCCTTCTTACCTTCTCCGAGGTCATCAGGCATTGTACTCATCGAGATTTCGTCAATATTACTGAACTTGGCCAGCGATGCCTTAAATGCAAGCTGCACATCTCCTACTGAGCCGTTTCTGTGCTTTGCAATGATAATTTCAGCCACTCCGAGTAATGAATTCCCATCGGCATCCTGTGTAATTCCATAATACTCAGGACGGTGGATAAACATAACCATATCAGCATCCTGTTCAATAGCTCCCGACTCGCGCAAATCAGAAAGCTGAGGACGTTTCCCATCCCGTGATTCAACAGAACGATTCAGCTGAGACAATGCGATGATTGGCACGTTAATCTCTTTGGCAATCGCTTTCAGGTTTCTGGAGATCGTGCTGACTTCCTGTTCCCTGTTCCCTTTTACATCATTCCCTGCGGTCATTAACTGCAAATAATCGACGATGACAATACCAATGTCATGCTGCATTTTTAGCCGGCGACACTTGGCCCTGAATTCAAAAATGGATAACGCCGGAGTGTCATCTATAAAAATCGGGGCATTTTCCAGGTTTTTAATCCTGCGGTTAAATAATTCCCATTCCCAATCTTCAAGTTTCCCACTTTTAATTTTTTCGGATCCAAGTTCAGTCTCAGCAGCGATTAACCGAAGAACCAACTGCATGGAGGACATTTCAAGAGAAAAGAAGGCAACCGGGACTTGCTTTAATACAGCCATGTTACGAGCCATTGAAAGGACAAATGCCGTTTTTCCCATGGCTGGTCTGGCAGCAACAATCATTAAATCTGTATTTTGCCAGCCAGAAGTAATCTTATCCAGCTTCGAATACCCGGATGCAATTCCTGATAATCCATCGGGTTTTTTGGCGTTTTCCTCAATCCGTTCAATGGCCTCCCGTAGCAACGGTTTAATGGGTTGTGATTCCTTGGATATATTCCCTTCAGTGACTTTGAAAAGGGATGATTCGGCATAATCGATCAGATCGTCCAGTTCCATGGAGTCATCGAACGATTTTACCTGAATTTCGGATGAGATCCGGATCAACTCACGCTGAATATATTTCTGAGCAATTATCCGTGCATGAAATTCGATGTGTGCAGCCGAGGCCACCCGGCTGGTGAGCTGAGTGATATAGATCGGACCTCCCACCTCATCAAGCTCCTGCCTGTTTTTCAACTCCTGGGTTACCATCAGAAGATCCACCGGTTTTTCGTTGGCCACCAGATGCTGGATGACCGTATATATTTTCTGGTGCTCCTCCTTATAAAAGCTTTCTGCTTTGAGAATTGCGGCAATACCTGTAAAAGCATCCCGTTCCAGCATTAATGCTCCCAGAACCGCTTCTTCCACTTCCGGAGCCTGCGGTGGTATCTTTCCATACTGGGCATTGAGCTGTTCAACCGTCATTTTGGGTTTGGCACGGTTACGAAAATTATTTTGATCGGCAGGCATAGGGATCTGTTTTAAAAGAAAAGCTTAAGAATAAGTACTTTAATGATAATTAATTCCAATAAAATTCCAACGATTGAAAGTACGCTTATCTCTTCAAAAATAGTATGCAATTTTGGAATAGACAACCGGAATTTGTCCGAAACTAGGGGTATCGTTTCCCATTTCAGAACTTTGGCCGTTTCACGAAAATTGTCAACAGCTTATGAACAGGGTTACAAACAAAATGTGTAGAGACGTTGCATGCAACGTCTCTACACATTTTCCATGCAACGTCCCTACAAAATCACCCGATTATTAACCCATCATTTATAATATCCGTCAGCAAATCAGTCAGGTTAAGACCCATGGCCTTTATTTGTTGCGGGATAAAACTGGTTTCGGTCATGCCCGGGACTGTGTTTACCTCTAAAAAGTAAAAGATATCTCCCCGGAGGATAAAATCCACGCGAACGATCCCTTTGCAGCTGCAAAGATCATAGATTTCAGCAGAGCGCCGCTGAATATCATATGTAAGGGATTCTGAGATTCGTGCCGGTGTTATCTCGTCTGCCATCCCGGGTATGTATTTGGCCTCAAAGTCGAAGAATTCATTTTTGGGAATCACCTCAGTGACCGGAAAAACAAGTTTACGTTCCCCAATTTTGACCACACCACAGGTAAACTCACTTCCGTCAATAAATTGTTCAATAATAACTTCCGTGCTTTCACCGAGTGCTTTATTTACAGCGTCAACAAGATCTTCCTCTTTTTTTACTTTAGTGACCCCAAAGCTCGATCCCCCGGCATTGGGTTTCACAAACAAAGGAAGGCCCAAAGAATCAACGATACCGGCGGCACTGTACCTCTCACCTGCAATCAGGCGGACAGAATTGGCCATGGGAATGCCAAAACTCTTTAAGTAATTATTACAGAAGAATTTATTAAAAGTAAGTGCAGATGATTGTACCCCACAGGTAGAGTATGGAATCTTGAGCATTTCAAAATACCCCTGTAATATTCCATCTTCTCCGGGGGTTCCATGTATGATGATATAGGCATAATCGAATTTGTATCTTTGTTCAGCCAGGGTAAAGGAGAAATCCGATTTATTTATATCCGCTATCTGGTTTTCTCCATCAAGGACAATCCACTCCTCACCTTTTATCCTGATTAACCAGGGGATAAAAAGCTCCTGGTTGATGGCCTTCATAACATTTGCACCACTTCTTACGGATACAACATATTCTGATGAGTCTCCTCCTGCTACTATGGCAATATTTTTTTTGCTCATGAGTTTAATATTATATGGTTCATAAACGAAAGGCATGGATAAGTAAGACCAATTGATATGGAATTATTTGATGCTGGCTGTTGGCTACTGGCCTCTAGCCGGAAAATCTTCCCTGCTTGCCTTTTATTCTTATAGGCTGTTTAAAATTAATGTTATTATCCCGTCAGAGATTTAATTGGGGTAGAAAAAAGGTTGAAATATACGGTTTCGTCCCGTCCAGGACGAAATATTAATCCAAAATAATTGCATTCTACCCATATTTTGTTCCAAAGGAACATAAAAATATAAAAAATAACCTTGTTCAGAAACGCTATTTTTCTCCCCAATTTGTTCTGCCAGAGGCGAGTTGCCTGTTACTTTCGATATCAAAATCGTATTTTAAACAGCATATCTCACCAAAAGCTATTTATTCTATATCCCTATTTGATATATAATTGCGCCACTTATTAACCAATTGCTCCAGGTTATCAGGTAATTCTGAATCAAAAATCATCTCTTCTTTGGTTACCGGATGGACAAATCCGAAGATCTTGGCATGCAGTGCCTGACCGGGAATCAAGGTGAAACAATTTTCGACAAATTGTTTGTATTTCGCAAAGGTAGTCCCTTTTAGAATCCGGTCGCCGCCATAAACATCATCATTGAAAAGAGGGTGACCAATATGCTTCATGTGGACCCTGATCTGATGGGTCCGCCCGGTTTCCAGAACGCATTCCACAAGATTGACATATCCTAACCGTTCGATGACGCGGTAATGGGTGACTGCCGGCTTTCCATGGTCTCCATCCGGGAATACAGTAAAGACCTGACGATTATTCGGGCTCCTTCCAATATTTCCTTCGATTGTTCCTTCATCTGAAGCCAGGTTACCCCAAACCAGTGCCACATATTTGCGTTTGGTGGTTTTTTTGAAAAACTGAAGAGCCAGGTTCAATTTGGCTAATTCGGTTTTTGCCACCACCAATAATCCGGAGGTATTTTTATCTATCCGATGCACTAAACCAGGCCTTGGATCATTTCCGCCATATAATTCGAGATTCTGATATTTATAAACCAGACCGTTAACAAGTGTTCCGCTGTAATTCCCATGTCCGGGATGGACTACCAGACCGGCCGGCTTATTGATAATCATCAGCTCTTCGTCTTCATAAACAATATTGAGCGGGATATCTTCCGGGATAAGTTTTAGTTCGCGTCGGGGGTAATCGAGCATAATAGTTACCTCTTCGCCGGGCTTAACGCGATAATTCGATTTTACAGGAGCCCCATTTACGAAGATACTTCCTGCCTCCGCGGCAGTCTGGATTCGGTTACGGGAAGTTCCCTCCATCCGATTGACCAGGAACTTATCAATTCTCAACAATCCTTGTCCCTGATCAGCTACAAACCGGTAGTGCTCAAACTGACTGATTTCCTCCCCGGTGTCATCCAATTCATCCGGATCTTCATCATTCGTAATACTACTCATTAAATTGTCAGTTGATTTTTAGAGATGTGGAATCCGTTGATTGGGATTTAATTTTAAGCCATAAATCGACCGATACTCCCGGCATTACCCGTGTTATGGAATCAGGAGGTGGAATCTGTTTCCAGATAACAGCACTCAGGGTATCTGCCTTACTCCGAATCGCAGGATCATAAATTAGGGAACCGGTAGTCAGTGATCTGCTTCTTAAAACATTTTGAGCTACCGAAAGGGTGAGAGATTTAAGATCCGGAATTATTGTTGACCCTCCGAGCATCTTTTTTCCAACAACAAGGTCAATCGCCGACCCGTTTCCTAACTTTGAACCTGGGATGATTGTTTGCCCTTCATGTTTCTGTTCAAGGACGAGATCATCAAATTCTGAAGGACGCAACATGATATTCCCAAGTTCAAATCCTTTGGATTCAAGGAGTTCCCTCGCCTGACGGATAGAAACATCAGTCAGTTTAGGAACCTCCACCTGTTCCGGTGTAAAGGAAGCAACTGTGAGGTATATCAACCTGTTTGGTTTTATTTTGTGACCGGCAGCAGGATTCTGAAATACAACCGTTCCCGGGATAAAGTTTTTCCGAAAAACGGAATCTTCAACTACAAAACGAAAATTATGATCTTTGGTAAGCGCCTCTATCTGATTGATTGTCAATCCCCTTAAACTGGGTGTAGGAAAATTCTCTCCTTTATTGGTATAAAGCGAAAGCATAAATAAGGTGATCCAGATTAATGCAACCGTCAGTAATACAGCTATTCCCAAATTTTTGAGAAAGATTTTATGGAAGAGAAATTCTTTAAGCCGCATACCAGTTTGTTTCAGATGTAATTCAATGGGAACAAAATTAAACAGAATATTCCAATAAACACAAAATGTGCAGAGACGATGCATGCACTGTCTCTACACATTTTGTGTAAGATTACCGAACAACAACCTTTTATCTCTTGTGCTGAGGTTCGTCCGAAACGCTGAGTTTTTTACGTCCTTTAGCGCGACGGGCTTTCAAAACTTTACGGCCATTGGCGGTAGACATTCTTTCACGGAAACCGTGTTTGTTTCTTCTTTTTCTATTCGATGGTTGAAATGTTCTTTTCATATGCTTTTAATTTGTTTTTAATTGTCATATGGAACTCGCCAAAATCACCTTCCTAAAAAAAAGGATGATTTCCTTCAGGCTCGTTTCATCTCTGAAAAATATTTTTATTAATTAAACTCTATCTTTTCTAAATTGGTGTGCAAAAATAAGACTTTTTTCGTTGATGACAAAGTAAAAAGTAATTTAGAATAAATATATTTCAACCATTACCTATTTATAGGCAGATAGATCACTTTTTTAGTTTCGAAATAAGGTTCACTAAAAAACCCGGAGATCTCAGACACTTCGATAATATTTTTGAAATTTTTAATTTCATCCTGAAAATCACCACCTTTCAAATAAATAATACCGTTAGGACGTGAATTTCTGGGTTGGCGTGAGATGTTATTCCTTACTAATCCGACAAAGTCAGGAAAAGCAGTAACTGCTCTCGAAATTACGAAATCAAATTCATCCTTCAACTCCTGAACCCGGGTATGGATTGCGGTTACATTCTTAAGACCAAGTTCTTCCGAAACCGTCTGCACAACTTTGATTTTTTTCCCGATTGAATCGATTAATTTAAATTGACAATCCGGAAACAGGATTGCTAGGGGTATACCTGGAAAGCCGCCACCGGTACCCACATCCAGAATCGATGTTCCTGGTCTGAAAGTGATTATCTTAGCAATAGCCAGGGCATGAAGAACATGTTTTTCATACAATGAATCAATATCCTTGCGTGAAATAACATTGATTTTCTCGTTCCATTCCCGATAAAGAGGGGCCATTTTTTCGAATTGGAGAACCTGCTCCGGGGTTAACTGCGGAAAATAATGAATGATTCTCAACATATTTCCTGTAGATTTACCTCTTTCACCTTCTGCGTTTTTTATGGGTAAAAAGCAGTTTTACAGACAGTATAAAGTTTAAGAACGGCACAAGGGACCTGTATATAAATAAACTTGGGAGCAGTTTCCTTTCACCAAGACGTTTTGCTGCCACGATTCCCCAGACTAATTCATGGATAATTTTAAACAAATACACCCCGGCAACATATAATCTCCAGGGTGAAATAATCAGCAACAAGATCATTAAAACATCAAAAGCCAACCGGCTCAGGCTATTAATCCAGAGATAAACGTTTTGTCCGAAAGTAAACTTCCGTTTAAGCATTAACTGCTTCTTTTTGTAGTTCATACCATCGTGCCAGTCAGTATCTCCCTTAAAATCAATTATTGAAGTTCGATCCAGAAGAAAGGAGGTATTTTTCCGGTTGGATATTTTATTGATATACAATTCATTTTCGCTGAATCGTGCATCCAGAACGCCTGCAAATCCTTTAAGATCCAAAAATTGCTCCCGTTTATAAGCCATATTCATATCGGTTACCGGCATCGGCATTCCAAAATAACGGGCTGAACCAGAAAGTAGGAATAAATCGAAATTCTCGTACCTGATCAGCTTTTGCATCGAACCTTCATGATTCACATAACTTACAAACCCGAATACAGCCTCCGTTTTTTGATTCATTCCGGCAGCAAATGACTTTAACCAATCTTTACTCCTAACCCGGCATAGTGGATTCAAAAATATGAGCCACTCTTTAGTGGCAGCTCTAACTCCTATGGTGATTACCAGAGCATTGGGAAAATCAGTTTCCTGAATTATCCGGCTTGTTTTAATGCGGCTTGATTCCAGTTTAAGTCCTGCAAGGTACCATTCAGTGCCATCCGAGGAACAATCATCCACAACAACAACCTCAAAATCAGGGTAGTCCTGGTCAAGAAGTGTCGGTATCAGTTCTCTGAGGTTCTCTTCATAATTACGCGAGGGTATAATAATTGAGATAGAAGGATATTCACCTTGTTTCTCTTTTTTCCTGCCACTTAAAGTAAACACATTTATTAGCAGTTGATAAAACAACTGTATTAAAAATGTCAGTAAAAATCCAACCAGAAGTCCCAGTTCTAAAATTCCAAATGAAAATCCGCTTATTTCTATCATAATTAGTATCAACGAAACGGGTCAAAATTACAAATTGGCATCCGAACATTGATGGTTTTTCACATTTTTTTCACTTTCCCCGATATTCTTCTTTAATGACTATCTTTGCGGCGCGAAATTTTGAAAATGAAATTTGAACTTCAAGGTACGACTCCGTTCTCAAAAGCAAGGGCCGGAAGAATAGAAACAGCTCATGGACATATAGATACACCTATCTTTATGCCTGTTGGTACTATTGGTTCTGTCAAAGGTGTCCATTTCAAAGATCTTAAGGAAGATATAAGGGCCCAAATCATTCTTGGCAATACCTACCATCTTTATCTTCGCCCCGGAGTGGATATTATTGAAAAAGCAGGAGGACTTCACCTGTTTAATGGGTGGGATAAGCCCATCTTAACCGACAGTGGTGGTTTTCAGGTTTTTTCGCTGGGTGATATCCGGAAATTAACCGAAGAGGGGGCGAGGTTTCAGTCGCATATTGACGGCTCAAGACACCTTTTCACCCCTGAAAACGTGATTGATATCCAGCGATCTATCGGAGCTGATATCATCATGGCATTTGATGAATGCACCCCGGGGGATGCAGATTATGCTTATGCCAAAAAATCATTGGAACTGACCCAGCGTTGGCTTGAAAGATGTATCCGTCGATTTGACGAAACAGAACCCAAATATGGTTATTCCCAATCGCTCTTTCCGATTGTTCAGGGTTGTGTCTTTACTGATTTGCGCAGGAATGCGGCTGAGCATGTTGCTTCTTTTCAAAGCGACGGATATGCCATCGGAGGACTCTCTGTTGGAGAAAAGGAAGAGGATATGTATGAGATGATTGAAGTTGTGAATGAAATTCTTCCGGAGGATAAACCACGGTACCTTATGGGCGTTGGAACGCCTGTTAATATTTTACAGTCCATCGACCGGGGTATCGATATGTTTGATTGTGTAATGCCAACAAGAAACGGCAGAAATGGAATGTTATTTACCCTGAATGGGATTATCAATATAAAAAACAACAAATGGCGGGATGATTTCTCTCCCATTGACCCGGAAGGTACCTCTTTTGTCGACCACCAATACTCCAAGGCCTATCTGCGCCATCTCTTCAATGCAAAAGAGATGCTGGGCGCCCAGATCGGAAGCATTCATAATCTTGCTTTCTACCTTTGGCTGGTCGGAGAAGCGCGGCAGCAAATATTAGCAGGTACTTTCAAGCAATGGAAGGAACAAATGGTGAAACAAATTGGAAAACGGCTTTAATATTTTTTTTATATTTATAAATAAATTATAAACGAATGGCCATAAAATACATAAAAAGAATTGACCTGTATATCATCAAAAAATACCTGGGAACATTCTTTCTTGCTATTGCTCTGATAATTAGCATATCCATGATTTTTGATGTGTCTGAAAACATTGATGATTTCATCACCAAAAATGCCCCTTTAAAGGCGATTATCCTGGATTACTACCTGAACTTCATCCCCTATTATGCCAATCTTTTCAGTGCCCTGTTTACCTTTATTGCCGTGATATTTTTCACGAGTAAGATGGCTTATAATTCAGAGATCATTGCAATTCTTGCGAGCGGGGTCTCCTACAAACGGTTGATGCGTCCGTATATGATTGCATCTGGAGTTATTGCACTCATGTCTTGGGTTTTAGGTAATTTTGTGATACCTTCAGCAACTGAGGCCCGTGTGAATTTCAGGAATACTTATATTAGTAATGATTTTGTAAACGTAGACAAGAATATACATCGCCAACTGGAGCCCGGAATGTATGTCTATATGCAGAGCTACAATAATAAACTGGATGTGGGGTACAGGTTTTCACTTGAAAGATTCGATGGTAAACGACTGGTTTCCAAAATTATGGCGGAGAGCGTCAAGTGGGATCGGGAACGGAAAAAATGGGTGATCCAGAATTATTATGAACGGGACATGCATAGTACACAGGAGGTCATCCGAAGTGGGGCAGCCATGGACGTAGCTTTGAGAATGTTACCCGCCGATTTCGGACAGCAAAATGCCAAGGAAGAGACCATGGATTACCGACAAATTAACGCACATATCAAGGATTTGAAACTTCGGGGTGTAGATAATGTTGCCCGGTATGAACAGGAAAATTACAAACGTACTGCAGGGCCGGTAAGTACCTTTATCTTATCAGTTATTGGCGTTTCATTAGCTTCCCGGCGGATGAGAGGTGGTCTTGGAATCCATTTAGGTCTGGGGCTGTTGCTAAGTTTCTCCTACATCATGTTTATGCAGGTTTCCACCATCTTTGCGGTGAAAGTAGGATTCAATTCATTACTTGCAGTTTGGCTTCCAAATATGATCTATTCCCTGATAGCAATCGGACTCTATCGATGGGCCTCTAAATAAATTGAACATTTCACCGGAATAGTCTATTCTTTGATTTATAAAGTATTAGGAAGTTTAATTGATAATCCGGAGAGTAAAAAGTATAATTTGTTGTACTTTTGTGCCCGGGTTTTTATCCCAAAAATGTTTGTTTTTTGTAACAATCGATGAATTAGTAATTTAAAACACACTTATGTCATTTAAGAGAAACATCCTTGACCTCCGGAAAAGAAAAAAGGAGGCTCAGCAGGGAGGTGGCGAAAAGGCCATTGAGAAGCAGGTGGCGATGGGCAAGAAAACAGCCCGGGAAAGAATCAAAGCCATTCTTGACGAGAACTCATTTCATGAGTATGATCTTTTTGTTGAACACACCGGGCGTGATTTCGACATGGAAAAGAAGGTATTGCACGGTGATGGTGTCATTATCGGAACCGGAACCATGTATAATCAACCGGTAGCAATCTATGCTCAGGATTTTACCGTTGCAGGTGGATCTTTGGGATTGATGCATGCACGAAAGATTACCAAAATCATGGATCATGCACTCAAGATGCGTGTTCCGCTTATCGGGATCAATGACTCGGGTGGCGCCCGGATCCAGGAAGGGGTAAACTCCCTTGCCGGATATGGCGAAATATTTTATCGCAATACGATTGCCTCTGGTGTAATCCCCCAAATTTCAGTTATCCTTGGGCCATGTGCCGGAGGTGCTGTATATTCTCCGGCACTGACCGATTTCGTTTTCGTGGTTGAAAATATCTCGAAGATGTTTATTACCGGCCCCGGTGTAATCAAAAGTGTGCTTGGCGAAGAGATCTCCATGGAAGAACTGGGAGGAGCTATGGTCCACAGCGAAATAACCGGGAATGCCCATTTCTTTGCCAAAAGTGAAGACGAATGTTTTGCACAAATCAAGAAGCTAATCACTTTTATCCCCTGGAATAACGCGCAAAAAGCACTTAAATTTCCAATACAACAGCCTCTGATCAAAAAGAGTATTGAAGAGATCGTTCCTGTTGATCCGCATAATCCTTATGATATCCGCGACATCATTAAAGCCGTTACCGATGGTTCCGACTTTTTTGAGATCATGGAATACTTTGCAAAGAACATTGTCATAGGATTCGGTCGTATTCAGGGAAATACAATCGGGTTTGTTGCCAATCAGCCGATGTATCTGGCAGGAGTTCTGGATTGCGACAGTTCGGATAAAGCTGCCCGGTTTATCCGCTATTGTAATGCCTTCAATATCCCGATCGTGACTTTGGAAGATATGCCAGGTTACTTGCCTGGTGTAGACCAGGAACATGCAGGAGTGATCCGACACGGAGCTAAATTATTATACGCTTACAGTGAGGCAACGGTTCCAAAGGTAACGGTAATCATCCGAAAAGCTTATGGTGGAGGTTATATTGCAATGAATTCAAGACATCTTGGTGCTGACTTTGTATTTGCCTGGCCTACGGCTGAAATCGCCGTAATGGGTCCGGAAGGTGCCGCAAATATCGTATTCAAGAAGGAGATCGAAGAGGCAGAAAATCCGGCAGAAATGCGGAAACAAAAAATACAGGAATACAAAGATAAATTTGCAAACCCGTTTGTTGCCGCATCTAAGGGATACATTGATGAAGTGATTGAACCTTCTGAAACCAGGGCCAGACTGATTCATTCATTGGAGGTTTCAGGGAGTAAGGTTGATCAGCGTCCCGCCAAGAAACATGGTATCCCACCATTCTGATCTGAAGTTCTGTATAACAAAATTAATTATGGAAGATAACAATTTGAATTATCAGGTTTTTGTTGTCAACAGTGCCAGATATCTGACATTGACTACAACAAAATATGACAGGCGAAAGAAATACCAGCCAACAGATCCTAAGGAGATCCGTTCAATTATTCCCGGATCGGTGATCGAGATCTATGTCACTCCCGGACAAAAGTTGAAGGCTGGTGAAATATTGCTGACGCTTGATGCCATGAAAATGTACACCAAAATTGAGATGCCTTTTGATGGCGTAATTAAAAGTATCAATATCCAAAAAGGTGACCGAATCCCCAAAAACACTGTGATGATCACATTGGAATAAAAAAGGATTCTTTACCATATAAAAGAGGGTTTCTCGATTGCGAGAAACCCTCTTTTATTTTCCTTAAAGGTATTGATTCCACTTAATATCAGATAGTTAAATTAAATTATTATCTCTCTAGCAGACTATATTTGAGTATTTTCCATTTATGTAACCGATACCTGATGGTAACCTTTAATACCCCAAGGCCATATTTGACACTTCGAAGAAAACTAATTGAAGAGGCTTCCTCAAAATAGCGGGTAGGACAGGTAATTTCTGCAATCTCATATCCGGCGCTGAAAATCTGTGCAATAAATTCATTGTCGAAGACAAAATCATCAGAATTACTGTTGAAGTGGATTTTTCGGAGTACATCAGTGCTAAAGGCCCGGTAACCCGTATGATATTCCGACAATTTCTGACCCATAATAAAATTTTGAAACAGGGTAAGGAACCTGTTTGCAATGTATTTGTACAGTGGCATTCCCCCTTTGAGTGCACCTACGCCTAAAATACGACTCCCGAAAACTACCGGGTAAACTCCATTTGCAATCAGATAACACATCGAATGAATAAGCTTCGGAGTATACTGATAGTCAGGATGCAACATTACGACGATATCCGCATTGATTTCCAGAGCCTTGTTGTAACAGGTCTTCTGATTCCCCCCATACCCCTTGTTTTTATCGTGCCGGATAACATACTGTATATTAAGCTTTGAAGCCAGAGCAGAGGTATCGTCTATGCTATTATCATCAACAAGAATCACGTAATCCACAATATCGTATGGCACCTCATTAAGTGTCATTTCAAGCGTCTCTTCGGCATTATAAGCCGGCATTACAACTGCAACTTTTTTATTTAAAATCATCCGCTATTTTTTATAAATTCTTTTAAGCAAAGCAAATCCCCCCTTTTTTTCAACAACTTCAAGTTGAGGATTTTGATCGACAACTGATTGTAAAGCGGTAACTTTTGTGACAAAATAAACGTCCCTGTCAACTGCCCCATTTAGGAAAAATTCTTCCTCATTACAATCTTTGCATGCACGTTCCATTTTACCGGAATAAAAAAACGGGGCGTAACTGTAATAACCAATCGTTGAAACCCATACAGGCTTCTCTTTAAACTGTTCAATATAAGCGATAGCGGGACCCTGCGAATACTTCTCGATTTTAGGAACTACCAAAACCATAAGCAGAAATACAAACAGAACAGTACTTCCAAAAATGCCGAGAACCTGTTTGGATCCGCGCCAATAAAAAACTGAAATGATCAGACCTAAACCCAGCAACCCACCTACAAGGAATTCGTATCCGCCCCACTGTACACTTCTGTCGATACATGCAATTGCAAAGTCATCTTTTATAAAGGTCCTCAAAACATCGGGCGAAATTGTGGTGGCAATTAACTGCAATATCCCCGGAATCAGGGCATAAATGAATCCGACTATCAAAAGTAAAACCTTACTAAATTTAGCCAACGTAGCCCCATTAAAATATATTTCATAAACAGATAGCGCCGCCAGAAAGCTTAAAGGGAAGTAACACAATGAGCTGTAATGGACTATTTTGGTCTGGACAAGCGAAAAAATAACCAATACAACGAGGAATAAGATAATCATCAATCTGCGGAAGTCATTATTAAGACTCTCTTTTTTAAAGAAAACACCAAGAGCCAGAATAGACGAAGGAAACACTCCTAAAAACAGGACCAACGGATGATAGAAGATACTGCCTCCGTGCCCTGCGTCTTCGGTTCGCATCAGACGCACCTGGTATTTAAAGAAATCATATACTAATTGCCAATTCCCAGCTAAAATCTGATAAATGTGGTAGGCTCCTCCTGAAAGAATTAAAACTAATGTAAATAGCATTATATCAGTTAGTTTTATATTTTTCAGCTGTCTCTCTGTCACAATAAACAAGAGCAGCGTGGTTCCAAAAAGGAGAATAGCAACCGGCCCTTTTGTCAATACCGCCAATCCAAGGATAGCAGCCGAAAGTATTACTCTTTTATAACCCTTTGGATTAAATGCCCTATGACTGAAGTGCCGGAAGGCAAAATATAAGGACAGGAAAATAAAAAGATTAAACCATGGATCGATAATCCCGGATTTGAAATACAGGAAAGGCAAAATAGAGGCACCATAAGCCAGGTCCCAGAGCAATCCAAACTTATAGTTCTTTAAGCCTTTACCGATCTCAAACAAGACCAGCAAGGTAAGCACTCCACAAATTGCATCCGGGAAACGAGCTGCAAATTCATTGATACCAAAGCATTTCATACTGATTACCTGCATCCAGATAAATAAAGGGGGTTTTTCCCAAAAAGGGATAAAATTGATGCTTACGGTGCTAAAATTGCCTGAAACCAACATTTCCCGGGCAGACTCAGCAAAATTGATTTCATCCCAATCGAATAAATGGACTAATCCATTAAATGGCAAAAACAAAAGTAGGCCGATAATCACAATTAAAACCCGCAGCCGTGTTTCCAAAGAGATATTCTTAATCATAAAGTTTGTTGTTTGACGAAAATCCTAGGGATATATTTGATTCTCTGATCAACCCATGAACTTTTTACTAAACTACTTAGGTAATAGCATATCAAGGTAGTAAAAACTCCGATCAAAGCTCCGGCAACCACATCCGCCGGGAAATGGGCCGAAATATACATCCTGGAATAACCTACCAAAAAGGCCATCACGAATAATAGCAGTTTCAGATATCGGTTTCTGATTAACATGGAGATATATAATCCAACACTAAAGGCAGTCGCAGTGTGTCCTGAGGGAAAGGTACTTAGCTCAGGAGGAGTATAACCTGGAATGAGATGAAGTATTTCAGAAGACCCAAAATAAGCAACAGGTCGGTTTAATTCCGGAAAGATATGATCCTTTAATAAATTCACAATGATAGTAATCAATAAGGTTATAATTAAGAATGTAAGCGCATCGCGGAATGAAATCCAAAGCAACAGGATAATTAGTAAGGCCGCAATGATTCCATCCCCAAGATTGGTCAGATACACGAAAAAAAAATCGGCAAAATTGGAATAATGTCGATTGACGAAAAGGAAGAACTTTGCGTTTCCGTAGATCCCCAGGAGTGTAAAAAACAGTGCTGTGAAAAGAAGGAGCGGAACGAAAAAATGCCGGTTCGCACCGAAAACCTGACCTATAAATGATGTTTTCCGATAATTTTGACCCATTGAATAAAAAATATCTGGCAAAGATAACAACCTATCGTTTCAGAATTGACTCAATCTGATCAAATCTGAATATTTTTTGCTCAGCTGGAATCAAATTAGGAAATTGGAGAGAAATAATATTCCGACTACTCGGACATAAAATCTTGATTTATTTTGTTCTATTCAGAGAAAACCGGGTCAAAGATTTTGATAATGCCCTTATCCAAATTTCTATAAGTTTCAATTATATCCTCAATTGGAAGCTTATTATCGAATTGAATTCCGAGATTATGCAACAATTTTACCGACTCCTGCACCAATTCAGCACGTGAAAAGGTAGTTTCATGAGCATAATTGAGGTATTTCAATATCCAAAATGCATTAAACAGGTGAAAGATTCTCTTTGCAAAGATTTGTGCTGTCGAACAATTCTCCTTGAGTTCCAGAAGATGAGCCACAGCTTGCAAGTTTTCACAATAGGATTGCAAGGTTTGATTCAGACTTCCAAAAAAAGAAGCTATTGCAGACAAGTCCATCGACCAAAACTGAGAAGCATGGGCAAAAAGGGGTTTCAAGTGATAAAAAGCCTCTAGTGAATAAGTTGTATAGAGTTCTGAACTCCCATTGATCCATTTTTTCAGAGCTGCACCGGTTCCAAAAGGAACCCGGTCAGATATTCGTGATGCAGGAAATACAGTTGTCACAGAGATATTCCCATAATGGTCCAGAAGCACGAGCTTTTGCAGAAAGTAAAAATCTTCTCCTGCTTTTCGCCGGTTCATCCCTCCCTGCTTAACATAGGATGAGGCTTTAACTGTAAAACTCGAACCCACAGTATAAATAGCATGTGGATAACCACACCATTGCAGGGCATTTCTGAAATACCGCATATGAAGTTCATAGCGGATAATTCCTTCGCGAACAGGTGGACTTATTTCAGTATTCTTATATGGATGTTCGAAGTGAATGGTAAAGAAGTTGGATAGCGGATTTTCACGAAAGGCTCCTGTAATGCTCTGGAGGAAGTTAGGGGACACTATACTGTCTGCATCCAGAGAAATAATTATACCATCGGCCAATTCGCTCTTAACGATTTGCCTTATAACTTCATCCATTCCCAATTTACGGGCCCACCCTACTCCTGCCCATTTTTGTGGAAGGGCATGTGCATAAATCCGTTGAATCTTAAAAAAACAATCCGGATGCTGAAATTGCCACTTTTCAATCAATTCGAGTGTCATTATGTTCTGAGTTATTGCTTCGGCCGGCGCATCTGCTGCATCGTTGACGACAATGAGTAACGAAACAATTTCGTTAGGAGGAAAACAATTTGCCAGTGAATTTATCGTGGCAAGGACATCTGGCTCGTTATAACAGGGAATTACAACAAAAATTGAAGCCTGAATCGCTGGCTGATCCAGACAATGAGAGTACTGGCCATTCTGCTGATTAAGGTATCTCTGGAAAATATCTGGTGCCTGCATTTAATATAGTGGTAACCAAAACTACCGATTATTAGAGATGTATAGGATTAAAGGGAGTTGTGCAAAACCAATGCGCTTAATTAAAAAGGCCAATACCAACTTGTTTCAAGTCAGATCCCGGGGAAGTTCATATTCCTTCAAAATTGACTTCAATAAGATCAGATAACAGAAGCATCTCATCCACGTATTTACAACCAATATCCCAATTAAATCGAACCTAAGGTTCTTGCACTTCTATTTTGTCAATGATTTGTAGCGGTCATTTAGCCCTTTGGTCACCTCTTTGGTGATGTTAAATTGGGGTGAGCCTTCGAGCATATATTGACTGTTCAAAATGAAGTCGTATTTTTTGATCTCATTATAACTTTTAATATAAGAAGCAATGCTATCTGAAATTTGCTGACTAATCTGCCCCTGCATCTCATTTAATTTCTGGGTCAGCTCATAATCAAGCTTCTGAATCTCCTGTTGTGCTCCAACAAGTCGCTCCTGCTCCTGTTTAGCTCGTTCCTCAGTCAAAAAACCTCCGCGCTGAACTTTTTCCTGAAAATTTGCGGCATCTCGCTCGAATTTAATCCGTTTGTCGGTATATTCTTTTCTGAAATTTTCTTTTTTCTCGGAAAATTCTGCGTTTAGTTTTTTTGCAAGTTCATACGTGAATAGCATCGAATCCATTTTCACATAGGCAATCGTCAGTTGATGGTTTATCCCTTTTGATGTTTCAGGACTACTTGCCTTGTCTTTATTATTTCCTGTTAGATGGATCAGGTATAAACCTGCTACTGCAAGTGCCAAAACGATATTAACAATTGTCGAGTTCTTCATAAATAGTATTTATGTCTTATTCTCTTAGATAATTTTTGAATGACAAATATAATCGAAAAGTCGAATCAGAAAACCAGGTGATTAATTTTTAATTACTGACTAATCTTTCGCACTGTAAAAATATCAAAAATGATCAGATGTATTGATAAACATCATAGATCATTTGAATCCACCACCCTAATTTTACAAAAATAAAAGAATGATGTTATTTCCAATTGACCTTAAAATAAAAGCAATATCAATTAAATCTTAAGCATAATCTAAAAGATGATCAATCAATTAATTGCCAGAATGCTCCCCTATTTTCCCAAAAGAATCGTGTGGATTTTTTCTAAACGGTACATTGCAGGAGAATATATCAGCAATGCACTTGACGAATCGAGGAAACTCAACCTCGCCGGGATAATGGTTTCAGCCGATTTATTGGGTGAATATATTAATAAACTGGAAGAAACAACTTACTATAAAGAGCTTTACATTGAACTGATTGAAAGATTCACCGCCGAAAATATTGATGGAAATTTCTCTGTTAAACCCTCTATGTTCGGTTTATTGATCGATAGTGAGGCTTGTTATCAGAATTTGCGTGAGATAGTCGGAGTTGCTGAGAAATGTAACACGTTCATCAGAATTGACATGGAAGATTCGTGTTGTACTTCAGTTGAGCTCGATATTTTCAGGCGTTTAAAAACAGAATTTCCTTGCTGTGTAGGATTGGTTGTTCAGGCATATATGCATCGGACACTCGGGGATGTTAAAAGTTTATTGGATTTAAACCAGCCAGAAGCTCCTGTGAATCTAAGGCTTTGTAAAGGAATATATATTGAATCAGCCCAAATCGCCTACCAGGGGCACCAGGAAATCAGGGATCATTTTGTCGAAGATTTGCGTTTCATGCTTTCAAACGGCATTTACGTTGGAATTGCGACTCACGACAAATATCTGATCAATAAAGCCTATGAGCTTATAGATCAGTTAAAAGTACCGAAGGATAAATACGAGTTTCAGATGCTATTTGGAGTCACACCTCAGTTAAGGAGTTCCATTCTGGGAAAAGGGCACCGGATGAGGGTTTACGTTCCATATGGAAAACAATGGTTTGGATATTCAACCCGAAGGCTTAAGGAAAACCCTGCTATGGTATGGCATATTATTAAAGCTATCTTCATTCGGAAATAAGATACCATCAGTTAACTTTCAATAAATTATCGTCTTTACTTTTCTGAATTTGGTATTGTATCTGTTGTAGCTTCAGGATGAAGAATTGCTTTTCTGACAGCGTCGAAATGCTGCAACAGAATTTCACATTCAGAGCTGGTAATCAGTTGTTTAGCAGTTTTTCCGGAGACGATAACCGGCAACCCGTAAATCACCCTGTAAGTCTTGTAACCCTGGGTTGACAATCCGAAACTGTTTTCAGGAGTAACAAGCATCCCTTTGTACTCGCTGCGGATCTGATTTGTCAGCATCGTTAACCTGACATTCATATCCGAATTATAAACTTTGGGTGCACGTGTCAGTCCTTCCACAACTGCTTTATTGACATTACTTTGTGCTATATTCATAGTATTTTGATCCGTTTGAACCGGTTTAATCATGATTGATGATGCGTTGATTCTTCTCAAAATGATGATTTCAGCTAATTTTACCGATTGCTCTTTCATAAAAACACCCATGACATATTCCTGTGAATTTAAGGTGTCTGGCACAACAACCATTGTAGGTTGATGACCCAGGTATGTAAATACCACCGTATCGTTCGGAAAACCATAAAATGAAAAACGCCCCGTTTCATTGGTTGCCAACGTACTTTGATGATTAATGCTGAAATTGGCTCTGGAAAGCGGTTCCTTGGTTTGGCTATCAAATGCAATTCCTGTAATAAAAACAGATTTGTGACTCTTTACAGGAACAATCTGTCCTTCCACACCGATTATTGATAAATTAATAATCAGCACGATTAATACAACTCGCCTAAAATTTGGATTTTTCATAGCAGCTTTCATTAATCAGTTTAAGATGTATAAAGATAATCGTTTTATTTCTGTTTGATTCACATTAATTCAAAGTATAGGTGCTATGACGCCTTGTATGGGTAAAATAAATATTGCTTTTGCATCTGGCAATTGGCATTAGCCTCTGGCAGATTTTATACCGGGAGAAAGTCGCGAATTTTCAGAACAAGATTAAAATTAAAAGTCAATTAGTTACGGACCTTCAAGTTAGCCGCCAGTAGCTAAAACCAAGCTGCGAATAATTAATCTGGTAGGAGAAAGGGAAGCTTCTTTACCCACACGATTTCTAATAGAGTTCACATGTTTAATAACATTAAAAAAAATGAGACACTGACATAAATAAAAGATTAAGTTTGCAGAACGGATCAGAACAGATGAACCGTTAGCTTTTGTGCATGAAGAAATTCAGTTTTAAACCTAATCTTGACTCCGGAATATCAAAAGTTCAGCAGCTTGTTGATGCGCTGCTTCGATCCATCAATTTTAAGATGCTTCGCGAGGGTGAAGCACTCCCATCGGTTAATGATCTGATGAAAGAATCGGGATTATCCCGCGATACCGTGTTTAAAAGCTACACTGAACTTAAAAGACGCGGAATAGTCGAAGCAATTCCGAATAAAGGATATTTTGTGACCAGGTCCCAAAAACAGGTGTTTCTTTTCCTGGATACCTTTAAGGCTTATAAAGAGGTTCTTTATAACTCCTTCAAACAGAGTCTTCCGCGCAATGTAATGGTTGATATTAATTTTCACCATTATAATTTTGACCTGTTTGAATCAATAATTCGAAATAGCATCGGAAAGTTCAATTCCTATATTATCATGAATTTTAATCATCCTGAAATTCCGGGGATTGTCAGTGAAATTGATCCTGAAAAATTGCTTCTTATTGATTGGCAGATCCATTCCCAGGCCGGACAGGCAAAAGTTTACCAGGATTTCGGAGAATCAGTATATCGGTGTCTCTCCTCTGGGTGGCACTTGCTCCGGAAATATACCGAATTGGTTTGCGTGTATCCCGAATATACTTTTCATCCCGTGGAATCTGTTGAAAATGTAAGCCGTTTTTGTGATGATAATAATTTAAAATTCAGCATTATATTTAATATTAAAGATCTTGACATTCAGATTGGTAAAGTTTATCTTGTTTTTGAGGATATTGATCTTGCAGCTATATTGGAACAGGCGAATAGTAAAAAATTCAGGCTTAGGGACGACTTTGGAATCCTCTCTTATAATGACACCCCAATGAAGAAATTTATTTCTAAGGGAATAACTGTGATTTCTACCGATTTTAAACTGATGGGACAGAAAGCGGCTGAATTTGCGGTATCTAATTCGAAGCTTGATTTTCGTGTTCCGACTGAATTAATTATTCGGGAATCGCTCTAAATAGCATGACACAACAGAACAGATATTTTAAATATTCAACATTAGTATGATATGTATTTATTAGGTATTGACATTGGAAGTTCATCGGTGAAGGCTTCCATCATGAACGGTGAGACAGGTGAGATAGTGGGGTCTTCGTATTATCCTAAAGATGAGATGACTATCCTTGCACGTAAATCAGGATGGGCCGAACAGGAACCCATCCAATGGTGGGAAAACCTTAAATTGGCGATTCGCGGAGCGCAATCCATAGCGAAAATTGCGGGTCATGATATTAGTGGGATTGGAATTTCGTATCAGATGCATGGCCTTGTTGTTGTTGATAAAGAACAAAATGTGTTGCGTCCTTCAATTATCTGGTGCGATAGCCGCGCAACTGAAATCGGGAATCAGGCTTTTAATGAAATTGGGAATGAGGCATGTCTGTATTCCTTACTGAATTCACCCGGAAATTTTACCGCTTCCAAACTTAAATGGGTAAAAGAAAATGAGCCTGAATTATACGATAAGATCGATAAAATAATGTTACCGGGCGATTATATTGCCATGCGACTGACGGGTGAGATCCGGACAACCGCTTCCGGATTATCTGAAGGAATGTTTTGGGATTTTAGAAAAAATGAGGTGTCGGATCTCGTTCTAAATTATTATGGCTTTCGAAAAGAACTGATCCCTGAACTTGTGGATACTTTTGGTATTCAAGGACTTGTATCTTCAGCTATAGCAGCCGAACTAGGTTTAAAGCCAGGCATTCCGGTTACCTACAGGGCCGGGGATCAGCCCAATAATGCATTATCTCTGAATGTTCTGAATCCCGGTGAAATTGCAGCAACTGCGGGTACCTCAGGTGTGGTTTATGGGGTAAGCGGAGAAGTTAAATATGATCCTCAGTCAAGGGTTAATACCTTTGCCCATGTGAATCATTCCTCAAATGCAGATCGTTTGGGAGTTTTGCTCTGCATCAACGGAACCGGGATTCTCAATTCGTGGATGAATAAGAATATAGGCAATAAAAGTTATTCATACGAACAGATTAATGAGTTGGCGGCAAGGGTTCCAACCGGCTCGGAAGGCGTTTCGGTTCTTCCTTTCGGAAATGGCGCAGAACGTGTTCTGGGAAACAGGAATATCGGCGCTCAGATCTGCGGGGTTGATTTTAACCGTCATGGTCAGGGACATTTGTTCCGGGCTGCCCAGGAAGGGATTGTCTTCTCTTTTAAATATGGAATGGATATCCTTAAAGAAACCGGAATTGAGGCAAAAGTGATTCGGGCAGGCCAGGCCAATATGTTCCTCAGCCCGGTTTTCCGTGAAACCCTGGCCAATGTTACAGGAGTATCGATTGAATTGTACAATACGGATGGTGCAGCAGGCGCCGCTAGAGGTGCAGGCGTTGGCCTTGGTTATTATGCCTCATTCACCGAAGCATTTTCCGGGCTGAAAAAACTCGACCTCGTGGAACCAGATTTGAAAGTGACTGAATTGATTAATGAAGCCTATCAAACATGGGAAAATAACCTGAATAAATTCATTAAAAATTAAAAGTTATATATTTGATATTTAATAATATAAAGTAGTTTTAACGAAACAAACAGAATAATTATGGATGCATTTATTGGAAAAAAAGAGTATTTCCCCGGAATAGGGAAGATTAAATTTGAAGGAGTAGAATCCAGAAACCCCCTGGCTTTTAAATGGTACGACGAAACCAGAGTGATTAATGGAAAGACCATGAAGGATCATTTGCGGTTTGCAATTGCTTATTGGCATACTTTCTGCGGCGATGGCGGCGATCCGTTTGGTCCCGGAACAAAAAATTTTCCTTGGACAGGTGCAGCTGATCCGTTGGAGGCAGCCTACAACAAAGTTGATGCTGCATTTGAATTTATCACTAAAATAGGGGCTTCATATTACTGTTTTCACGACACTGATGTTGTGGGAGACGGTTCTGTTTTCCAGATTGAGAAAAGATTGGGACAGGTTGTACCGGTGATTCAGCAGATGCAAAAAGATTCAGGAGTTCAACTCCTTTGGGGTACTGCGAATGTATTCTCCAATCGCCGCTATATGAATGGAGCATCAACCAATCCAGATTTCAGCGTTTTGACCAATGCAGCTGTTCAGGTTAAAAATGCCATTGATGCCACTATTGCACTTGGCGGAACCAACTACGTTTTCTGGGGCGGGCGTGAAGGATATATGACACTTCATAATACCAATACCAAGCGGGAGATCGAACACCTGGGACGGTTCCTTCAGATGGCGCGTGATTATGCACGGAAACAAGGATTCAAAGGGGACTTCCTGATCGAACCTAAACCAATGGAACCAACAAAACATCAATATGACTTTGATACACAAACCGTTATTGGATTCCTGCGTCAGTTCGGACTCGATAAGGATTTTAAGATGAATATCGAAGTCAATCATGCAACCTTAGCCGGACATACCTTTTCTCATGAATTGCGGATGGCTGCTGATGCCGGTGTTTTCGGATCAATGGATGCCAACAAGGGGGATTACCAGAATGGATGGGATACTGATGAATTCCCTACCAATATTTATGAGGTAACCGAGGCAATGATAGAAGTTATTCAGGCGGGGGGTTTCATAAATGGAGGAATTAACTTCGATGCCAAAACGCGTCGCTCCTCATCAGATCTGGAAGATATATTCATTGCCCATGTTTCAGGGATGGATGTCTTTGCCAGAGCTTTAGTAGTAGCTGATAAACTTTTAAAAGAATCCGATTATCTTAAATTAAGGAAAGAGCGCTACAGTTCATATGACACCGGCAAAGGGGCTGAATTTGAAGCCGGAAAACTTACTTTTGAAGATCTTAGGGAAATTGCTTCTGATCTTGGAGAGCCTGAACAGATCAGCGGGAAACAGGAGAAATTCGAACAACTGATTAACTTTTATATTTAACTCACCTATTATTAATTATCAAACCAGCCGGAACACTCCAGGTTCCGGCTGGTTCTATCATTTCCATAAAAACTAATACCGGTAAATCATGGCCTTTATTGACACATCCTCAAAATCAGCATCAAGCTCATACCAAAAAGGGAATCCGATGTATATTGTGCTGCTAACATTAGTAGCGACACTCGGCGGACTCTTATTTGGATATGATACTGCAGTAGTGAACGGAGCAGAAAAATCACTGGTGGAATTCTATATTTCAAAAATCACCGATCCTGCAAATTTTGCCTATGCGGTAAAAATAATCACCCAATACAAGATCATGATGGCCCTGGTTCTTTTTTTGGTTTTTGGAATTATCTCCGGTCAATTTATCAAGCTGTTGGGGAAAAAGAGGGGTTTGATTTCAGGTGCAATCATCCTGGGGATTTTAGCAGTATGGATAATTAGTTTTTTATCCAGGGCCATTCCAACCGATGCCTCTGCATTAAAAGATTCTGTCGATACCATTAAGGGGTTTGTGATTGCCAGTGCCCTGATTGGATGTGTTATAGGTGGCTCGGTGGCGGGCTTTATTTCGCGGGCTCTTGGTCGCAAAAACGGACTCTTTATCGCAGCAATTGCTTTTTTCATTTCAGCAATAGGTGCATGGAGGCCCGAGACTTTTAATGTGTTCGGAACACTCGACGTGTACTCATTTGTTGTCTATCGGATTGTTGGTGGCATAGGGGTTGGATTGGCTTCGATGATTTCACCCATGTATATTGCCGAAATAGCTCCGGCTAAGATTCGGGGTAAACTGGTGTCATTTAATCAGTTTGCGATTATCTTCGGGATGCTGGTTATTTATTTTGTCAACTATTTCATTGCAAAACAGGGAAATGAGCAATGGCTGATCACCGATGGCTGGCGTCTGATGTTTCTTTCCGGTGCTATACCTGCCGGTATTTTTATCATCCTTCTCTTTTTTGTTCCTGAAACACCCCGCTTCCTGGTCCTGAATGGCGAGGAGGATAAAGCGCTTAAAGTTCTAAAGAAAATTGCAGGGAATGATCAGGCTGGTATAATCCTTGAAGAGATCAAAGGGACACTTCACGAAGCGAATGCACCCTGGTTATCTTATGGATTTTTAATCATCTTCGTTGGAATCATGCTCTCTGTTTTTCAACAGTTTGTTGGCATCAACGTAGTACTCTATTATGCCGGAAATATCTTCCGTAACATGGGAGCCTCAACCGACAGCTCCCTGCTGCAAACCATAATTGTAGGTATCGTCAACCTTGCCTTTACAATCGTAGCCATTCTGACGGTTGATAAATTCGGACGCAAACCGCTGATGATTATCGGGTCCCTCGGGATGGCTGTTAGCATGCTGGCGCTTGGTCTTACTTTTTTTCTTGGACAAACCGGAGGTGTTCTTACACCGTTACAAGGATATGCAGCATTAGCATTTATGCTTTTATACACTGCCGCTTTCGCTATGAGCTGGGGTCCGGTTTGCTGGGTTCTTCTGTCTGAGATATTTCCCAATTCGATCCGTGCAGCCATGTCTATTGCCGTTGCAGCACAATGGATTGCCAACTGGATTGTTTCGCTGACTTTCCCTATGATGAACGACAATGTATGGCTGACTAACCAGTTTAATCACGGCTTCTCTTACTGGATATACGGCATAATGGGGATTCTTTCAGCTCTCTTTGTATGGAAATTGGTCCCTGAAACCAAGGGGAAAACATTGGAGGCAATGGAAGGATTATGGATGAAGAAAAAGTAATTAAGTTTGATTTTATTCAAAGAATGACCTAAAAATAAAAAGACTCGGAATTTTTAAAAACCAATCTGAAATTAATCCTTAGGCAGGTATAGTTTGAGCAGATTTTTTATCTCTTCCAGGTCTTTTTTCAGGTCTGCTATCTCCTTTTCAGCTTTCAGATTAATTTCGTAATCATTTTCAGCCCTCACCTCTGCATGTTTACCTTGTAGATTCTGCCCTACCATAATCAATGGCATTAAAAATATCTGAATCATATTCGATATGAACAACCATAATACAAATGCGGGATACGGGTCAAAACGCAATATTTTTGGGGCAAGCATATTCCAGCCCAGCCAACATATCGTCCAGAACAGGATTAAAAAGAAGAAGTTAATTGTTCCTACAGCCTTGGTACTCCAGCCCGCAAACCGCTCTGATTTATTGAGAAGGCTTTTGTAAATGTGATTACTATTTCTGATTACCATATTAATTTTTAAGTGATATTGGGGAATCGGGTTATTTCATTAAAGTTCAGATGGATTATTCTTCCATATCCTGTTCCTTGCTTCCATTGGAATCATCCTGGTTTTGCCTGCGGCTTTGAGTCGCCTTGTAATTGTTGATACGGTAACTAAAGGTGAGCATAAAAACCTGCGATTCGCGCTGCATGTTGCCATATTTATATTGGTGAGCACTCTCAGTCGTATTCGACATGACTGTGTTTCCAATCAGATTCCGCATCTGCAGTGTCAGGCTGGCTTTGCGATTGAGCAAAGTTTGCTTGACTGCAATTGTTGAGAAGTAAAATCCGGACCTTGTACCTTGGGCTGTAATCGTAGGTGCATTGTACATATAATTCACCTGCAGAGTTGTTGTGGGGCTTAGGTGGAAAGTCGGATTAAAATGGAAATTCCAGGTATTGGTACTGCTGGCAACCGATGGAATAGGGGTGCCAAACATGTGATAATTAAATATATTAAAGGAGGAATTCAGGTTAAACCATTTAACAGGTTGAAGGTTTATCATAAATTCAGCTCCCATGGAACGATCATGATCAATATTCCCAAAAGTATTGGTTGTGATTTGGGTAGAAGGATCAAAAATGCTGATTTGCTGAATCAAACCATAAGTTTCCCGCATGAATCCCTCGACAGAGACAAATGATGCATCAGTTAGTTTCTTCTCAAGATTCAACTCATAGGAATGTGCAAACTGAGGCAGCAATCCCGGATTTCCCTCACGAATAGTCTGAGGATCGAGGTGAATAACAAATGGATTGATATTCATTGGGTTTGGACGGTCGATACGACGCGTATAGCTTGCCTGGAGTTGCAATTGCCAGGGCAATTGTCTGGTTAAATGAATGGTTGGAAAGAAATCGATGCGATTCACTTTAAATTGCTTATCCTGAATTTCCTGATTCAGGTATCTGTTTTCATATTCGGCACGTAAGCCAAGCTGGTAATCAAACAGGGGCATGGTATTTAAAAGTGTTACATAACCGGCCTGGATCTGATCTTTAAAGTATACCTTATCCCGTTGAGAAAGATCTTCTACCCAAGAATTATTAACATAATTTTTCAGATAATCGTCTGAATTGCTATTGGAATACCGGCCCTGGTAACCTGCTCCAAGCTTCCCTTTTTCGCCAAAAGGCAATTCATAGTCAATTTTGGTCCGAAAATCGGTTTGGTTACTGTTTTGAGCGGAAAGCTGAGTTAAGGAACCACCGGAAGGTTGTCCGTTCACACTGGTTGTATCGACCTGCAAATTACTAACACTATTGCTGGGGCCACCGGTTAAATAAGCAGCGGCAGATAGTTTTTGCCCTTTGCTGTCAAATTTATGCTGATAGTCCAGGTTGATGCTTTTATAATCCCGCTGATTATCCGGATGGGTTGAATTGGTATAATTGACATTTGAAAGAGTCGTCGAAGCCGAACTATATACATCGCTGTAATCCGAACTCGTGGTACGGATAAAATCGCGGTGACCCATGCTTCCCGTCAGGGTTAATGAATTCTTATCATCAATGGCGTAATCAATTGAAGCATTGAGTCCCTTTCCCAAACGATGGAGATTACCGGAACCTGTAATTAACTGCGTTTTTATGGACTGGCTAAGTGTATCGGTTACATTCGATTTGCTTTTAAACGGAGATTGGTTGTCTGTAAAGTCTCCACCCAGGGTAAACGTAAATTTTGATATCTTGTAACTCAGATTCAGGTTGCCGCTGTATTTATTGCCTGTACCAGCCGTAAGATTTACCATTCCGCTTGAACCCTGTATTTTTTGTTTCTTCATAATAATATTGATAATCCCGGCACTTCCGTCAGCATCATACTTTGCCGAAGGATTGGTGATCAGTTCAACATTCTGCACCAGGTTTGCCGGTATTTGCTGCAAAGCCTCACTTCCGGCAACGGGAGAAGGTCTTCCGTCAATCAATACAGTATAACTGGAACTTCCCCGAAGGGTAATATTCCCTTCCACATCAGTCTGGACTGATGGAGCATTCTGAAGCGCTTCAGCCAGGGTCGCACCTGCTGCCGTGATACTTTGGGCAATATTAACCACCTTCTTGTCGATCTGGTAAGATACCGTAGGCGCATTCCCAACAATTTCAACCTCCTTAAGGGTAGTTGTGGTCGTAATTACTTTGATCTGACCCAGGACCACAGACTTTTTCAACGCCGTTAGTACTATATCATTCACCCGGTGTTTCTTATATCCAACAAAGGTCACTATGAGATAGAACTTACCATAGGGCAATTTTTCCAGCGAAAAACTTCCGTTATCCTGGCTCAGGACACCGGTAATCAGAGTGGAATCTTTTGAGTTGTAAACAGCAATACTAGCATAGGGAATGGTTTGATTGGTGTTTCCATCAATAATTATTCCGGCAATTTTACCATCCTTTATTGCCTGGACCTGAGCTCCGGCACGTGCATACCCTTGAGCGTCTGCTTCTTTTGTAAGTACCATGGCAATTAACGCAGAAATAGCAATGGATAAAATAATTCGTTTCATTTTGTTTTTTGTGAATTTTCCCTTTTGATTCATCAATCTTAAAAAGGTTTAAACCTGACTGAATTTTAATAGTTTTTCATTCATATTTCTCAAAAATGATCAGAACCTGAACTTTATTGAATGGTATAGGTAGAAAAACTGCTTTCCCCCCTGATTTTGTTTTTTTTCTGAATTTTAGGGTGTCTTTGATTCTCATCTGGCCCGGGATGTCTTTCTCCATTGGGCAGTCTGAGTGAGAAGACCCATAACCTGAACCGGATAATCCAGGATTCCCATGGGCCAACTTCATCGGAAATAATTTACCTTGACTGAAAGATGATATTTATTAGCAAATTTGTCTCCCCGAAGCGATAGTTTTGTCATAAATAACAAGATTCGAGAACAGATCTGTGAATCTATTAAAATATTAATGCCATGACCAAAGGTTTTTTCAATGTACCGGTTGCCAAAAATGAACCCGTAAAGAGCTACAGCCCAGGTTCCCCCGAACGGAAGGAGCTAAAAGCTATGATTGCAGCTATGCGCTCTAAAGTTGTTGAACTTCCCATGTTTATTGGAGGCAAGGAGGTAAAAAGTGCCCGTAAAATCGAAATGCATCCGCCACACGATATCAATCATCTCCTTGGCTACTTTTATCAGGGAGATGAATCACATGTTAAACAGGCAATTGATGCGGCATTGCTGGCGCGTACAGCATGGTCCGAATTAGGCTGGCAACACAGGGCAGCTATCTTTTTAAAAGCAGCCGATTTGCTTGCCGGACCGTATCGGGCAAAAATAAATGCAGCTACGATGCTGGGACAATCAAAAAATGCCTTTCAGGCTGAGATTGATGCAGCCTGCGAATTGGCAGATTTTTACCGATATGGAGTAAAGTGCATGACTCAAATCTACGAAATGCAGCCTGAGTCGAATCCGGGAATGTGGAATTACAACGAATTTAGGCCGCTTGAGGGATTTGTCTTCGCATTGACCCCATTCAACTTCACCTCAATTGCAGGCAATCTGCCTGTGGCTCCGGTAATGATGGGTAATGTTTGCGTATGGAAACCATCAAAAACAGCGGTTTATTCTGCAGCAGTGATCATGGAAATTTTAAAAGAGGCAGGACTACCTGACGGCGTAATCAATCTGGTTTATGTATCCGGTCCGGCTGCAGGGAAGATAATCTTCAGCCATCCAGATTTTGCCGGTATCCATTTTACAGGTTCAACAGGTGTTTTTCAGGATATCTGGAAGACAATCGGAGAGAATATTTTCAGGTTTAAATCCTATCCCCGAATTGTCGGAGAAACCGGTGGCAAAGATTTTATCTTTGCAGACCCCACCTCCGATTCAAAAGCATTGGCCACGGCTATTGTTCGCGGATCATTTGAATATCAGGGGCAGAAATGCTCTGCAGCTTCAAGGGTTTACGTGCCTGCCTCGATCTGGGAGAAGACCTGGCAGGAAGCTGTTTCGCAGTTGAAAAAGATGAAGATGGGACCTCCGGAGGATTTCACCAATTTTGTCAATGCCGTAATTGACGAAGCTTCGTTTGACAAATTAAAGGGATTTATTGACCGTGCCCGTGAGGATCAGGATGCAGAGGTGATTTATGGCGGAAATTGCGATAAATCAAAAGGATATTTTATTCAACCAACGGTGATTCTTGCCAAAAAAGGGGAATATATCACGATGAAAGAGGAGCTCTTTGGGCCGGTTGTCACTATTTTTGTTTATGATGACGCAAAGATAGAGGAGACTTTGACCCTCGTTGACAACACCTCCGCGTATGCGCTTACAGGGGCGATCTTTTCACAAAACCGTTATGCGATCGAACACATGACCAAACGGCTGAGCAATGCCGCCGGCAATTTTTATATCAATGACAAGCCAACCGGAGCGGTGGTTGGACAGCAACCATTCGGGGGAGCCAGAGGCTCAGGAACCAATGATAAGGCAGGTTCAGTCTTTAATATGCTTCGCTGGGTTTCAATCCGCACCATTAAAGAGACATTTGTTCCGGCTACCGATTTTATGTACCCCAATTTCCTTCCGGATAACGATTGATTTTTCTCAGATCTAGGTGGATAATTGACAATTAATATTTAGTCTGCTGAAAATCTATTTTAAACCATGAAGTGGTTATCCGTCAGCCGACGGATGAATAACCCCCGGTGTAGAGACGCAAGATCTTACGACTCTACACCGAAACCAGGGGAATGAACGATATAACAGCAGCCCCGAATAGGGCTGAATGTTAGGTTAAATAGTTAATATTGAACCCTGTCGGGGTTATAGTTTTCACTGGATCCTAAACCCCCAGTTTCGTTTCACTTCGCTGGGGGTTATTTACATTAAATCCTTTCCGGGTTTTTACTAACGTTGGAGATATATGGATGGACGGATTTTGGATTTATAATTCAATCTTCTTTGTACTTCAACGATTAAATTAATTTATATAGATTTGAATAATAATTAGTTGCTAGTTTTTCAGCCGATCCTGTTTATACCTCGGACCAACAATTCCTGTCAGGAAGTTCCGCCAGCACCAGGAAGCAAGCTGCCGGCAATCCTTAGATACTCTATTTGAGAATGGATAAATTTCCATGCCCCTCTATTTGGATCTACATTCAAACTTTATAACCTACCGGCTTTTTAATCTGAATAGGATTCAGTTAATTTGTATCGAAATAGCTTTTTGCAGGTCAGTAGCACAGGATATTAAGCATCAGACAGTTATTTTAATTATATTTAATTTTACGATGAAACCGATTATCCTTAAAGCGTTTTTCAGGACCATCAGGAATAAATACCTGGTTGTGTTCCTGATTTTCAGTGTTTGGATGATCTTTCTGGATGATCATAACATCTTGTTTTTGCGTCAAAATCTGAACAAACTGAAGAAGTTCAAAATCGAGAGTAATTACTATAAAGAGAAGATTCTGACTGACAGTGAGCGGTTAAAAGAGCTGCAGACCAGCTCAAAAAATCTTGAAAAATTTGCAAGAGAGCAGTTCCTGATGAAGCGAAAGAATGAAGACATTTTCGTCATTATTGAAAAGAAATAATTTAAACTCAATTTATTGGGATGAAAATTGATTTTGATTTTTTTAAGATACACCGAAAGCTTGTGCCCAGGAAAGGAAGAATAATCATTTCTGAACCCTTATTGTCGGGAAATTTCTTTGGGAGATCTACCGTTTTACTTGTTGAACATTCTGCGAATGGTTCAGTGGGCTTTATTCTGAACAAGCCACTGGAAGCGAAAATCAATGAACTGTTCATTATGCCTACCGGTTATATTCCCCAATTATTTGTTGGTGGTCCGGTGGGTGGCGATAGCCTGTTTTATATCCATACTCTTGGGGAGCAAATTAAAGGGAGTAGTCACGTAAATGACGAATTATATTGGGGCGGAGATTTCGAGGCCTTAAAACTGGCCATTGCTTCCGGGAATGTCGGACCGGGGCAGGTGAAATTCTTTGTAGGATATTCTGGATGGAGTCCGGGACAGCTTGAAAATGAAATTAAAGAGAATTCCTGGCTGGTTGCTGAAGCAGAGACCAGACTGGTCATGAACAGTGACCGCAATTTTTGGAATGAAAGTGTCCGAAATGCAGGTGGACATTATGAAACGTGGCAGAACTTTCCGGAGGATCCAAATTCCAATTAAGTCGTTTTCTTAGAATATGAAGGGGATAAACCTTTTTGTCCGCTTCATGTACTCTTTATACTTTCCTCCAAAATATTCGAGACACTCTCTCTCATCAGATACCGCCGTTAAACAGAGAAAGAGGGTTGAAAATAGCGAAATTAGAAATAATGGAATGGTGGTTTGCTTTAGAAATATCCCCCATGTTAAGTAGAGTAGGGAAGCATAAAGCGGATGTCTGATGTATTTGTACAGACCGGTATCGATGAGCTCTGAGGTTTTCTCAAAGGAATAAAGCTCGCTTCCATCCCGGTTCTTATTGGGTTTCCCGAACTTTCGCAACAGAATTACCCCCGCAATGATCAGGTAAAGAGCTACAAACAGGAGAAACCAGGCAATCAGTTGCCGGATGCAAAAGGGATCAGCGAACCAATATTTCAGGTTGGAAATAAGCAGCCACAGGATACATTCCCAACAGAAGAAACGATAAAAGCCGTGGCTTTTAAGTTTTGTGAGTGTTCGCAAGGAAAGAGCAATAATCGGAAGACTTAAAATTCCAAAGGCAATCACTATTTCCATCGTTTTAAATTTTAATTTAAAGATAATGAATTGGGTGCGATATATATTTTGAAGTGATCAAAAACAGTGTAAAAAAGCAGCTGTTTTGGAGGTCGTATCTTAGTGTTCTCTGATTCTTTAACGTAATCTTTCCCTAATATGGATCTCATTGAGGTGGCCTGAACAAAATAGTCAAAATGGAAATCATTGACCACCTTGCTTTCGTTAATGATCCTTCCCTTATGATCTATTTTCAACCGGTATGCCCTGTTAAATACACCAACTACTTTTCCATTCCTGTCGACAACCGGAGAACCTACAAAATCTGCAAAATTTTCAATTTATTTTTGTTGTCATAGCCGACCATAAAAACTTTATCATTATTTCTGATCCTGCTCACATCCGGTTCTAAAGGGATTATTCGTCGATGAATATTTTGCAAGGATCTTTCTTTTTAAGGTAAACAGACTGTTCTATTTCTAACCAAAAGTTGATATTCATTAATTTAGTCTTTGATATTATTTTCTTTATACTGCTAACGAAATGTTACATAGGAAGAGGTTCCGTTCTGGCTATCTCACTCAACCTTGCCGCTATGACCATGGTTCCGGTTGTATAGTATCGTCTGGCGTAAAGCCCCAGTACCGGCTGAATACCATGGCAATTATCAATCAGAAAAAGTTCATCGGCATCCAGCAAATCACTGCGTTTGATCTCTGTTTTTTCCTGAATCTGATAGCCAGCCTCCTCTGCACAACCCTTTACCACATTGGCAATAGGCGGAAAGTATCCCTGGGATTCCAGGGAAGGGAAAAAAGCTGTCTGACTAGTTAGGTAACCAAAGCTTCCACCAATCGATTCACAGGCAAACCCTTTATTATTCAAAAGGATGTGATTCTGTTTTGATTTCAGGCCTGCTGAACGGGTTGCCATTGCCCACAATGATCTGCTGGATGGCTCATAATTAAAGTAGTTGGAACTCCCCTTGGCCCCATCCTCATAGAAATCAATCAGTAATCCGGAATCTTTGACCACAAAAAATCTGTTCTCCATCTCTTCTGCTGTCAATAAATAATCAGTTCCCGAAATCCCGGGAATTAAATGAATGACCACCTTTGCCGAAAGGTAGAGATGATTCTTATTCAGTAATCTGGACACATCTTTTTGAAAGCGGGGAAAATCCCAGTCGGTAGGTGTCGGTATCTCAATTGCTGACAATGAATCGATGAGGAAGTTGAAGTTCTCCCGGGCAAAAACAACCCGATTATTCTCGGCCCTGAAAGATTCGCAGATACCGGAGTTTAACCTGATCAGATCAGCTCCGGTGAACAGCGGATCACTTTCACGAAAAAATTTACCGTTGAACAGGTTAAAGCCCCCTTTCATTGTAAAGAATTAATTATGAATCAATAATTTTCAATTTTCAATGCCTTTCTAAATTGACTATCTTTCATTTATCAGGAACTAAATGCGACATTAATTCATTCGGCTCACTTACTTCTTAATTATGTTAGCTTTTAATTAGGCAATCTAAAAATTAAGTTACATTTCCGAAAAAAACAATCACACTACATCGAAATCCGTCCAAAAAGCAAGTCAAAAAACAAGTTCAGCAAGGACGGTTTTATTAGAATTGGGAAGATAAACCCGAAAATAGCCCCCATAAAATGAGCATCATGACCAATATTATCAGCCTTTTTAGTGCTCATATAATATGAATAATAGAGATACAAACCACTGAAAATAATTCCCGGGATAGGCAGGACTCCAAAAAAGTAAATATTGTTCCACGGATCGAAGAAAATAGCTGCGAAGAGTATCGCTGAAACGGCTCCTGAAGCACCAACAGCATTGTAATAGGGGTTATTCTTTTGCTTATATAACGACCACAGACTCGAGAAGATCACCGATCCAAAAAACAGGATCAGGTAATAAACCTTGCCCGGAATCCCAAAATACATTGCAAAGTAGTGTTCAACTACCATTCCAAAGGAATAGAGCACAATCATGTTCACAATCAGATGTTCCCAGTTGGAGTGCACAAACGCGTGGGTTATTATCCGGTAATATTGTTTACGGTGAGAAATCTGGTATGCATTGAACTGCAATTGAGCCATGGTGCCTCTTTGTGAAAAGGCAACCGCAGAGACCAGAGTTATTATAAGAATCAATATTAATGTCATAGGATTTTGTGTTAAATATGAAGAATTTTAAAGGTAAGTTCACGTAACAGATCACCGTTTTCGGTTGTGCCGCCTCGCCCTCCTTTTGACCGCAGGTCATAATCCCGCATCATGGAGATGATATTGATCGCCTTATCAAGCGTGAAATTGCGTCCGGCACTGATATAATCGTTAATAAAATAGGGATTTACACCCAGCTTCTGAGCCATATTATTCCGGTCTGATTTGATTTCAATAGAGTGATAGATCAATATTTTCCGAAAAAAGCCGACCAGCATCCCAAGGATTGCCGGTAGCGGATTTTGTTTCTCATTATCGATGAAATAGTTGACAATCAGGTTTGATTTAAGAATATCTTTATTCCCAAGCGCTTTCTGCAATTCAAACATATTGAAATCTTTACTTATTCCTATGTTTTTCTCTACATCTTCTGGCAGAATACTGGTTCCAGGAACCATTGAGATGGTTACTTTTTCAAGCTCGTTCACAATCCGCTGTAAATCACTTCCAACAAAGTCAGTGATCATTTGTGCGGCGCGGGGGTCGATTCCCAGATTTTTCTCTTTCAGATAATTGGTAATCCAGTTTGGGATATTGCTTTCATACAGTGACTTAGATTCCAAATAAATCCCATTTTTCTGCAACGTCTTATAAAGTTTTTTCCGCTTATCAATCGTTTTGTATTTGTAATTAACCACCAGGATGGTGGATCGCATAGGATTTTCAACGTAGGTAGCCAGATCCTCAATATTCCGGATATTTTGAGCCTCACGGATAACGACAACCTGCCGTTCAGCCATCATTGGAAACCGCTTTGCGGCAGTCATGATGGCGTCAATGCTTAAATCCTTTCCATACAGGATCGACTGGTTAAACCCTTTCTCTTCTTCAGAGAGTACATGTTCAAGGATAAAATGGCTGATTTGATCCATAAAATAGGGTTCCTCCCCTTCGAGGAAATAAACCGAAGCATACTTCTTATCTTTTAACTCTTTAATAATCTGGGCATAATCCATGATTAAAATTTTAGGTGTTTTACAGACCTTCCGTCATTGATAATCTCAGAAAGTGCGCCAATTCCTATTTCAAGGTGACGATTGACAAATTTGCGGGTAACCTCCCGGTCACTTTCTGCAGTTTTAACACCGGCTGAGATCATTGGCTGATCAGAGACCAGCAGCAATGCACCGGTTGGAATCTGGTTATAAAAACCAACCGTGAATATAGTTGCCGTCTCCATATCGATGGCAATCGCACGGGTTTTGCTCAGGTATTTTTTAAATCTTTCGTCGTATTCCCATACTCTTTTATTGGTTGTGAAAACAGTACCCGTCCAGTAGTCGAGCCCCATATCGCGAATCGTTGAGGATACGGCCCGCTGGAGACTAAAGGCGGGCAAGGCCGGCACTTCAATCGGCAGATAATCGTTGGAGGTACCTTCACTCCGGATTGCGGCAATCGGAAGAATTAAACTGCCAAGTTCACTCTTTCGTTTCAGACCTCCACATTTTCCTAAAAAGAGTACTGCCTCGGGCATAATTGCGCTCAACAGGTCCATGATGGTTGCTGCATTTGGACTCCCCATCCCAAAGTTAATGATGGTAATCCCATGTGCACTGGCGTTAGGCATTGATTTGTCCTCGCCTACCACAGCAACCCCGAATTTTTCAGCAAAATTCTCCACATAGTTCTGGAAGTTTGTGAGTATAATGTATTTGGTAAAATCATCCAACTCCCGTCCGGTATAGCGGGGAAGCCAATTGTTTACAATCTCTTCTTTTGTTTTCATCTCCTGATTTTATGCAAAAATATCTGGTTTTTACTGATTCTTGGTTCAATTGAAAATAAAAATTAGCTTTGAATGATTTAAATGTCAGAAATGGATCTTAATCTGCCATATTATTCTTTTCGCATCAAGGAGCACGCTGGTAAAAAGCTGATCTTCGATAGTTTTCGCCGGAGATGGGTCATCCTTACGCCTGAAGAGTGGGTCAGGCAGAATTTTGCCCGTTACCTTACTGAGATCAAGCATTTCCCTGCTTCACTGGTGGCGATTGAGCGCTCTTTAAGAATTAATCAGCATGATTTCCGGTCCGACATTGTCCTCTTTGCCAGAACGGGGATTCCCCTTGTTGCCGTTGAATGCAAAGCCCCTCAGGTGAAGATCTCGCAAGATGTTTTCGACCAGATTGCCCGGTACAATATGGAACTTAGAGTAAACTACCTGATTGTCACCAATGGAATGAACCATTATTGCTGCCGGTTCGACCAGGATCAATTAACTTATACTTTCTTACCCGAAATACCCGATTATCTGGAGCTGGATTAATGCTGAATGGGTAATGGGTAATGCTGAATGGGTATACCTTATAATAAATGGTTTATTCTCAGATATATGGTTAAGGGTTAATACTGAAAGGCATTGATTTTATCTATTTATGTCATTAAGCACTAACCATTATTACATTAACCATTAATCAGTTGCAACATTATCTCGTCCTTCCAGCCTGTATCTGTCATGAGCCACTCTTTTTTAGTGCAGCAACTCACGAAACCTTGTTTTTCGAACAGTGCCAGGCTGACCAGATTACTGGTCTCAATATTGGCGTAGAGCTGATGGAGATTCAGCTTACCAAAACAATAGGAGATCAAAAGGTCCAGGGCAGCTGATGCATAACCTTTCGAACGGTCCTGCTTCGCATGGATCAGCAAACCAATTCCGGCCCTCGAATGATAGGGTTCGAAATCAAAAAGATCGATGGCACCAATGGTTTTCCCCTCAGCAGTATCGATCATAAGACGCAATTGCCTGCTTTCGTAGATATCTTTATCTGCATTCTGGATATAGAGCGCCAGAATATATTTGGAAAAGGGGACCAGCGTATGGCTCACCTCCCAAATCTCAGGATCATTTTCCCAGGCATAAAGCAAATCAATATCCTCAGGTTCAATTGCCCGCAGCGTGATTTTGTAGTTGGAGAGGTATTTTTTCATATCCGCTATCCCATAAAATTTTCGAAAAGCATCCTGTTTACGATCGAACGGCCGAGGGTTATTTCATCGGTATATTCAATTTCGTCGCCAATTGAGACGCCCCGAGCCAGTGTCGTAATCTTTATCGGGTAATCCTTTAATTTCTTAAAGATATAAAAGTTTGTGCTATCCCCCTCCATGGTTGTGCTTAAGGCAAAAATCACTTCATTCGTCTCCCCTTTTTCAACCCTTGACAAGAGGGAATCAATCTCAAGATCGGCCGGACCTATTCCGTCCATAGGCGAGATAATCCCTCCCAGCACATGATAAACACCCCGGTATTGCTGCGTATTCTCAATTGACATCACATCACGGATATTCTCGACCACGCACACCATCCGGTGATCACGTGCAGGATTACTGCAGATATTGCACATATCATGGTCAGAAATATTTCGGCAGATGCGGCAATGTTTCACCTCTTCGCGAAGCTGGGTTAATGCCCTGCTAAACCGCAGAACCTCATCAGTTTCCTTTTTTAGCAGGTGAAGGACCAGTCTTAAAGCCGTTTTTTTCCCGATACCTGGAAGCTTAGAAAATTCATTTACAGCATTTTCCAGGAGTTTGGATGGAAAATTATCAATTGTCATTCCGTCATTTTATTTTTCCAAAGTTAATAAGAGTCCTTACATGCAATTCATACCAGTGAAAGAATTCTTTATCGGTTTTTAACCGATTCGAATTGTAGCACTTTTATTGATCGGCACACCTGAAATCACCCAGAAATTAGATTGTTTTTTAAAGCTAATCTGCTGCCAAAATGGTATCTTGCAAACTTATTAATATATAAGTGCCGGCTGACATAATGATCAACTATTTCCCTATACCAAGACCTTCAAAAGGCAGTTGTGTTGCTATTTTTTCCCTTCTGAGCATGTTCTTTTTCCCTTTATTTTTATTTGCCAGGATTCAATCAGTTGGAGATACCATTCAAACTAAAATCAAATCCAGAGAGATCAGGGTTTACAATACTGAAAGGTTAAGTACTGCGAAACCGGTCATTGATGGCATTCTGGATGATGCCTGCTGGAAAACAGGGACCTGGGCAGGTGATTTTGTGCAGTGGATCCCCAATGAAGGGGCGAAACCATCCTTTCCAACCTTTGTGAAGATTTTATATGATGATAAAAATTTGTATGTCGCAATCCGCGCAGTTGATCGTGAGCCTCTGAAAATAAGCCGGAAAGGGGGCAGACGGGATGAAATGACCGGCGATATGGCAGGGATTACTTTCGATAGCTACCACGATCATCGGACAGGTTTCGAATTCGATATGACTGCAGGCAGGCAGAAGATTGATGCGATTCTGCCCAATTCGGGGATAGGCGACATGAACTGGGATGCGGTTTGGTATGGCAAAGTTGGCTACCAGGATTCGGCATGGGTTGAGGAACTGCAGATTCCGTTGAGCCAGTTGCGATACAGTAACCAGTACGAACAGGTATGGGGATTGCACGTTTGGCGTTGGATTGACCGTTTTCAGGAAGAGAGCGACTGGGAAAAACAATCTTCAACAGGACCAGGAATGCTTTATCTTTTCGGGGAACTCCGCGGAATTAAAGGGTTAAAGAAATCACGACGCATTGAATTAATACCCTATACACTTGGAGAATTAAAGACATTCAAAAAAGATGTTGCAAACCCTTTTGCCAATAGAGGGCATCTTCTCAAAGGAAATATCGGTTTGGATGCCAAAATTGGAATAGGCAGCAATTTCACCGTGGATATGACAGTAAATCCCGATTTCGGGCAGGTTGAGTCGGATCCATCAGTGATGAACCTTACCGCTTTTGAAACCTTTTACGAGGAAAAACGCCCTTTCTTCCTGGAAGGGAAGAGTATTTTCAATTATGACATCGATGATTTAAGCCTGTTTTACAGCCGAAGAATCGGCCATACTCCCTCCTTTCAACCGTCCCTCGGAGAAAAAAATTACATTCAAACTCCGGATCACACCACTATTTTAAGTGCCGTTAAATTTAGTGGTAAAACAGCAGGCGGGTTGTCTGTCGGAGCACTTCAAAGCTTTACGGCCAACGAAAAGGCAACAATCAATTCCCCATCGGGAGACCGGAAAGTAAGTGTGGAGCCATTCACAAGTTACGCCGTGGCCCGGGTTCAACAGGATTTCAATCAGAGCAACACCATGTTTGGGGGCATTTTAACATCAACAAACCGGTCAATCAATAGTCCGGATCTCTATTTTTTAAATAAAGGAGCCTTTTCAGGCGGTCTGGATCTTATGCATTTCTGGAAAGAGAAAGAATATTTTCTCGAAGCGCATGTTATCGGTAGTGATATTCATGGAGAAAAGGAAGCCATTCAAAACCTTCAACTCTCCTCTGCCCGTTATTACCAGCGCCCAGATGCCGGATATCTGCACTATGACAGCACGTTAACCTCACTTTCAGGTCATGGAGGAAAGATCAAAATAGGAAAAGGGAGTAAGGGGTTATGGAAATATTCGACTGAAGTCGGATGGCGTTCTCCGGGACTGGATTTAAATGATATCGGTTATCTGCAAACTGCCGACCTGATCCACCAGAAAAATATGCTTTCTTACTTTATAAATAAACCTAAATCAATCTTCCGAACCTATTCAGTCGCCCTGGAACAAAACAATAACTGGAATTATGGCGGGCAATACCTTTCATCAGATATCCTCTCCACCATTGCCGCGGACTTTAAAAATAAATGGGGATTTGCGAATACCTTGAAATTCAGGAATGAAACCCTCGATACCCGGATTCTGCGCGGAGGTAATGCAATGCTCATCCCTTCAAACTGGATTGAAACTTTTTCATTGAAGAGCGACCAGTCCAGAAAGATAACTATGACCTGCTTTACAACAACCTCTTTTTCAGGAGATCATTCCTACCATTTTAATGAATATTCTGCCGGAATAACTTTGCGGCCGGTAAATACACTCCTTGTATCGATGAACATCGATTATTCAAACAAAACTGACAGGCTGCAATATGTTGATACCGAATTAATCAATCAGACAAATCGGTGCATTCTGGGACGGCTAAACCAGGAAACACTCGGAGTGACCTTTCGGATCGACTACAATATTACCCCCGAAATATCTCTCCAGTATTACGGAAGTCCTTTTGCTACTCAGGGTACTTATGATGAATTTAAAGTCGTAACCAAACCAGGGGATCAAAATTTCAACAACCGGTTCAGCATCATTAAGAATCCACTCCTGGTAAACGGCAGTGTATACCAGATTGATAAGAACATTGATAACTTGGCGGATTATAGCTTTAAGAAGCCAGACTTCAATTTTAATCAGTTCCGCTCGAATATGGTTTTTCGATGGGAATACCGCCCCGGTTCGCAAATTTTTCTGGTGTGGTCCAGCGACCGGACCGATTTCCTAAATCCCGGGAATGAGCCGTTACATAGTGCTGCAGGAAGGTTGACCAATACTGTTCCAACCAATTTTTTCCTGATTAAGTTTAACTATTGGTTCTCGATCTGATTCGAAAATTCGGGAACACTGTTGGATATAAGATGTCGTTATTTGAGTCAGACCTATCAATTCGGCCATATTTTTACTATTTTTAGAAGATGATCAGACGAAAGGTTCAATCCTTTTTTAATCCTGAACAGTTCCAGGGTTGGGGTAAAACAAAGAAGTATTTTGAAGGATGGTATTTCAAGGTCGTCAATGCCGATGAAACAAAGGCCTTTGCCTTTATTCCGGGCATTGCGATGGATGAAACCGGGCGAAAACATGCATTTATTCAGGTGCTTGACGGGAAAGAACGGACAAGTGTTCATCACCTCTTCGAGGCAAAAGAATTTATTCCGGTTGCCGGAAGATTTAACCTGAACATCGGGGCCAGTTTTTTCTCCGATCAAATCCTGAAAATCCGGTTGCCGGGAATCACGGGAGAACTGCAATTCAGTGATCAGGTTCCCTGGCCAAAGCACTGGTATTCACCCGGAATAATGGGACCCTACTCATTTGCCCCTTTTATGGAATGTTATCACGGAATTGTGAGTATGGATCATACCATTCGTGGTCAGATCGAATACAAAGGCGAGCCTCTTAATTTTGATAAAGGAAGGGGTTACATTGAAAAGGATTGGGGTCATTCGTTCCCGAGCGCCTATACCTGGGTGCAGACAAACCATTTTTCCGTACCTGGAATCTCGCTGAAAGCCTCGGTTGCGAAAATTCCATGGATTACAAAATCATTTGTTGGTTTCATTGCAGGTCTGTGGGTACACGACCGCTTGTTCAGGTTTACAACGTACAATGGGACCCGGCTCCGCAAATCATTTATCGATGAAAAAACGGTGGAATTAGTGTTTGAGAACAGCAATTTCAGGATCGAACTTTTAGCGCACCGCGACAAAGCTACGGCACTGGCTTCGCCCGTTTTGGGTTTAATGGATGGGAGAATCGAAGAGAGCATGACCTCCGTAGTGGAGGTAAATCTCATCGATCGCAAACAAAGGCATACGATATTCTCAGATACCGGAAGGAATGCAGGGCTTGAAGTGGCAGGCAAAATACAAGAGATCATGGTAAATTAACAATCAGACAATAATATGGGTAAGAAGATATTATTAATTACTGCCTTTCTGTTTATATGCATCGCCGGATTCCCGGATTCCGGACAGTTCTTCACAGAAGGGAATAAAGATACTAAGCCGGACTATGCAGGAAATAATCCTGAAAAAGCTGCCATTTTGGTGGATCTTTCCCAACATCCTAATGCAATTTCACCACTTATTTATGGTCAATTTATTGAGTTTTTGGGACGGTGCATTGATGGCGGAATTTATGAGGAGGGTTCCCCTTTGTCGGAATCAAATGGATTTAGAAAAGATGTTCTTCAGGCGGTCAAGGAGTTAAAGCCGACTATCATTAGATTTCCGGGTGGAACAGTGACAAAAATATATCACTGGGAGGATGGAATCGGAGATGAAAATAAACGCCCTCCAAGGAAGAATCTCATATGGGGCGGGATCATTGACAATCATTTTGGGACTGCTGAGTTTATTGAATATTGTCACGAAATAGGTGCCGAACCTTTTCTGGTAGTCAACATGGCAACCGGAACCCCTGAAGAAGCCTCCAACTGGGTTGAATATTGCAACGGCACAGGAGATACTTTTTACGCCAACCTTAGGCGATCGCATGGATATGAAAAACCGTTCAATGTAAAATACTGGGGAATTGGAAATGAAGAGAGCGCAGTTCCCGATGCCGGGAAAGATCAGAAAGTCAGTAAATATATTGAAGACGGATGGCAGTTTGTCAAGCTCATGAAATTGCAGGATCCAACCATTAAAATTACGCTGGATGGAAATCCTGCGGATTTGAATTGGGGAAGAAAGATAATGGCTGAAATGAACCCGGTTTGCGATTTTTTGTCTGTTCATTTTTATGCCATGCCAGCCGATTCGACCTATGACAGTCTGCTTCAGAGTGTCGAGAATTTCAATCAGAGTTTTGATTCTATGAGAACGATCATTCGGACAGTCCCCGGTCAGGTTAAGGATTTCTCTCCCTGGTATCGCTTCCCGCCCCGTCAGAATCCGGTAAAACTGGCCATCGATGAATGGGGCATCTGGGATATGAGTTCCGGCAAAGGTACCGGAACATATCAGCTGGAATATCTTTATAACTGGGCAGATGCATTGGCTGTCGGCAAATTTCTGAACCTGTTTCAGCGCAATTCAGATATAATAGGTTTGGCTACCTGGGCCCAGACAGTTAATGTTCTGGCTCCGGTTATGACCAGTAAGGAGGGCTCATTCTGCCAGACCGTTTATACTCCTTTACAGGCATTCAGGAGGTACAGCCTTGAAAATCATCTTCCGATCGGGGTAACTTCTCCCCTTTTAAACGATAACCTTAAATCCATTGATGCAACGGCAACGATTTCGGCAGATGGCAAAGAATTAGTCATCTCGTTACTAAATCTCTCAGTAAATGAAGCAATTTCAACCAAAGTCGTATTTAAACTTCCGGGTAAAAACAGCCAATTGCAATTTCTGGAGCACATTGGTTACACTGCCCCTTCCCTGGGTTCAACAAATACTTTTGGAAAGAATTGCGTCAATGAAATCAAAACGAATCAGTTTCAGAATTCAGATTCAGGATTTGAGATCATGATTCCACCTGCTTCGATCAATTTTTTAAGATTTAAAATAAAAACCAAATGATTACCTGGATTTAAGCCGGCAGCCAGCGGCTAAACGCAAGCAGCAAAACAATAACCTAATGTCTTAATTAAAGACTTCTCTACCCACTCAATTCATTATTGAACCCGGATTTCCTATAACCACCTATAACTGTTGAAAGATTACTAATCAACTACCAATAATTGAGGCGTTGTCTGTAAGGCAATTAGCCAAATATTCCGGAATTCAGTTTTTGCTTTTTTAACTTTTATCACATTTCCGGTTGGTTTTAGCACATTTAATCCTATCTTTGCTCCCGAAATAATAAAGGGGTGCCTTAATAAAACGGGCTGAGATCAAACCCATCGAACCTGTCCGGGTAATGCCGGAAAGGGAAAATGACAAATCAATCCGTTTTAAGGTTTCTTTTAATATTTACAACAAGTGCTTGAATTTATCATTCCGGTATTTTCAGGTTCTTTAGATTTAATTACGCAATGGGGTGCCTGAAAATTACGGGCTGAGATCATACCCACCGAACCTGATCCGGGTAATGCCGGTGTAGGGATGGCGAATGGATAATCACCTCCTCATTGGTAAGATTTTAACCATATTAAGTTTTAAAAGATGAAACAATTCGGATTATTTTTGGCATTGCAGTTATTCACAGTTGTAGTTTTTGGGCAATTATCGCTGAGCGGAATTGTCAAAGATATAAATGGTGAAGCATTGAGTGGAGCTAATGTAATGCTCGTAAATACCTTTGACAGAACCACCGCAGGAATAACGGGTGAATTTAAATTCATGAACCTCAAAAATGGGAAATACACAGTTCAAATTACTTTTGTCGGATACAAGAATTTCACTAAAGAGCTAATAATGAATAGCTCTCTGAATCTGGAAGTGGCAATGGAACCCACAAACATATTGACAGAAGAGGTTCTGATATCTGCTGCCAGAGCAGGTGAAAAATCTCCGGTGGCTTATACCAATATCGGAAAAGAAGATATTAAGGCATCGAATTTTGGACAGGATATTCCCTATATGCTGAATTATACCCCATCTTTTGTTGCAACATCAGATGCCGGAAACGGTGTGGGATATACCAATTTCAGGATCAGGGGGACAGACCCTACCGGAATCAATGTGACCATTAACGGAATACCAATGTCGGATGCAGAATCCCAGAGCACCTATTTCGTAGATATTCCTGATATGGCTGCCTCAACCGAAAATATTCAGATACAACGGGGAGTCGGAAATTCAACCAATGGAGCTGCAGCCTTTGGTGCAACCATCGATTTCCAGACCAGCAAATTAAATCCGAAAGCATATGCCATTTACAACTCATCTGCAGGATCTTTTGATACTTACCGCAATAACGTATCCGTCGGGACCGGTCTGATCAACGATAAATTTGCACTGGATGTTTCACTTTCGAAAATCAACTCATTGGGATTTATTGACCGGGCCTCTGCTGATCTGAAGTCATTTTATCTTTCAGGTGGATATTTCACACCCAATACCATTCTTAAAATCACTGCCTTTTCAGGCTTCGAACAAACTTACCAGGCATGGAACGGGGTTCCCTCCGTAAGACTAAACAATGATCTGACCGGGATGGAACAGTATTACACAGATGGATTGTATACCTTGACACAGGAACAAAACATGCTTAATTCCAATAGCCGCACCTATAACCTGTATACCTATAAAAATCAGGTGGATCATTACCAGCAGGACAATTATCAAATTCAATTTTCACACAAGTTTAATCCCCATCTAAATCTAAGTGCTTCAGCATTTTGCGTTTATGGTCGCGGTTATTACGAAGAGTATGTAACCGATCAGGATTATGCCAGCTATCAGCTTGCTTACCCGGTGATCAATGGAGTTCCGGTTGATAAAACAGACATGATCACCCGTAAGTGGCTCGATAATGTGTTTTATGGAATGATATTTTCCCTGAATTATAAAAAAGGGAAAAGTACCTTCAATTTAGGAGGCGGGGCAAATATTTATGATGGTCTGCATTATGGGAGGATAATCTGGGCTCAGGTTGCGGGTACAGCCGATATGGATTATGAGTGGTACCGAAGCCATGGAACTAAAAAAGATGATAACATTTATGCCAGATACAACTTTCAACTTTCAGAAAAACTGAATGCTACAGCAGATCTGCAGTACCGGTATATCAATTATGAGATTAATGGCATTGATGGTAACCTGCGGAACATAACCCAGAACCATGAATATAACTTCTTTAACCCTAAATTTGGTTTGTTTTATTCACCAGGAGTTCACCATGATGCCTACTTCAGTTTTAGCCATGGCAATCATGAGCCAACCCATGATAATCTTACTGACGCCAATCCTACCGGAAAGCAACCAACTTTCGAGACATTGAATGACTTCGAGTTGGGATATAAATATAAGTCTCCCCAATTAATACTGGGAGCCAATTATTATTACATGTATTACATCAACCAATTGATTTTGACCGGCCAGATCAATGATGTTGGCAATGCAATTATGACCAACGCCGCCAAGAGTCATCGGACCGGACTCGAAATAATGGCAGGAGTTAAGATTCTTAAGCAACTAAACTGGAACGTGAATGCCACGCTCAGTAGCAATAAGATTGACAATTTCACCGAATTTGTTGAAGACTGGGATAATGGAGGAACCAAAGCAAACGTAATCGGCAAAACTGATCTTGCATTCTCTCCCCAACTGACAGCCAATAGTGTGCTTTCCTACAGGCCTTACAACAGACTGGAAATCAGTATTCTATCTTACTATGTCGGAAAACAGTATATTGACAATACCGCAAGTAACGACAGGAAACTGAATCCCTATTTTATCAACAACCTAAGATTTGACTATAAACTGAAGCAAAAACGCTTTCAGGAGCTAAAACTTAAGCTGCTGATTAATAATATTCTGAATGAGCAATACGAAAGTAATGCCTGGGTTTATTCCTATTTATACAACGGGAAAAGAAATAAAATGGATGGCTATTTTCCACAGGCTGGCACTAACTTTATTTTAAGTGTCAGTATAGGATTTTAATCCAATACTATATTACTTATCCTTCATTGCCCCCTATGATTGAACGGATTCCAGCCTCAGTGAGGATAAATTCTTTATCCTCTTTGATGCAGAATCTTTTCTTCTCATTCTTGTTCAGACAATCACTGGCATTAATAAGCTTTTCAATATGAGTGGATTTAAGCAGTTTTGAAACCATTGGAGTTGAAAATTTTTCTACCCCTTTTGAGTGCAGAAAGACAGCAGTAGCCAAAAATTTTCTCACCTGATTCTTATCGGCATCTTTTTCTTTCAGAAACTCCATAAGCGGATCATTGGAGTGTTCCGGTGTTGTCAACGTATTGACTGACTTAAGTCTGCGTCGCTGTTTTAGATCTTCTTTTTTCTCAGTTTCTGCCAATTTTTTTTTGGAAAAATCCGGAACAGAAGATGATTTAACTATTTCTGAAGTAACAGATAACTCAGACTTGTTTAGGCCAGGAATGCGGTTAAGTATCTGGTTTAATTGCATTTCAACCCAATCCTTATCGCCTTCGCACGAAAAGTGAAGGTTCTCAAACGAAAAATCAATTTTTGATTCAGCCATCATATTTATTTTTAGAAAAGATTTAGGTTCTAAAGTTAGAATAATTAGAATAATTACAAAATGATTATTTGCATATTAATTATAATTAGTATCCATTTCTTTAAGGATTTTATCTATTTCCTGTTCCGTATGATGGAGTTTTTCCTTACAAAGGGTGACTAGTTGAGAAACTCTCTTAACCTTTTCTGAAAGCTCATCTACATCTAATTCATTATTTTCCAATTGTTTAAGAATCTCTTCGATCTCCGTAATTGCATCTTTATAGGATACGTTTTTTTTGCCTGTATTCATTTTAGTGCTTCCTTTATTATTGTTTTTACTTCACTTATTATGTTTCCTTTATGTAGTTTTGTTTCGATAAGGGCATTGGCAATAATCCTATCCGTATCTTTTAGTGCCCGACCATTATAGGTAGTGATAGAATATCCTCTTGCCAATATCTTAAATGGATCGGTTAACTGTGCTTTTTGCTGGGCAAGTTCAAGATAAAGCAAGTTGTCGGATAATATATTTCGGACTAACTTTTCCGTCAGCTGGATTTTACGCATTAGTAAGTCATTATTAATAAGGCTGATTCGCTGTGAGGAAACTGAAAGTACTCTCGTGGTTCGCTCCAGTCTATGTAATTGCAACTGGTGAAAATTCTTAAATTCATGCCTTAAGGATCCCTCGGTCCGTGATAACTGATAGTTTTGGTTTTTAATAAATACCTTAACGTAGTTATCAAATTTCCAAATTGTTTGATTCAGCCGACTATTTACTTTTACGATTTTATCATTCACAATGGGTATAATTGAACGGGCATATTGTTCGACCATAGTTTTTGCTGAAGTCAGCAGGTCATCAATATTTTCGGCAAAACGGTTCTTTAAATCATCTAGATGCTGGTCAAACAGGGCAATTCCGCTAATCAGAAACTCGGCTACAGCAGTTGGTGTTTTAAGGCGTGTGTGGGCTACCAGATCAACAATCGAATCGTCCTTTTCATGACCAATCCCTGTTATTACCGGGAGGGGAAACTGTGTAACAAAATAGGCAAGGTTATAATTGTCGAAACAACTAAGGTCAACTTGCGAGCCTCCTCCACGGATGATTACCACAGCATCAAAGAAACTTTCGTATCGATAAATCTGCTCAAGAGCTCCGATGATAGACGATTCTGCCTGATTACCCTGCATGATTGCCGGAAATAGTTTCAGGTGAAAATGGTACTTTGCCGGATTATTGGTAAGTTGATCGATGAAATCCTGATAACCTGCAGCCGTAGGTGACGAGATAATAGCAATCCGCTGAGGTACAAGCGGAAGGGTAAGTTCCTTATTCATATCAGCTACACCTTCAGATTTCAGACGGGCAATTATCTCGCGTCGACGACGCGCCATATCTCCTAAAGTATAGGTTGGGTCAATATCCCGAATATTCAGGCTAAATCCATATAATTCATGAAATTCAACCGATACGCTTACTAATACTTTAAGTCCTTCGGTTAATTGTTGTCCGGTAGTCGATTCAAAATAAGGCTGAAGCATTCTGAACGTGTAAGACCAAATAGTTGCTTTTGCCTGAGCCAAAATGGCATCACCGTTTTCATCTTTTTCGATGAGCACCATGTAACAATGACCATTACGGTTTATTTTGAGTTCAGAGATTTCACAGATTACCCAGATTGGTGTTGTGAAAGCCTCCCCAATAGCTTTTTTGACCAGCCCGTTTAATTCAGATAATTTTAGTTGCTCATTCATCATCCCCAAAGTTAAACATTGATAATCATTTTGTAGTTTTGCAGGCAAATATTTTAATTGTTTCTTTAATATTTCTCCCTTTCAGGCTATCCGTTAATTGTTTTTTGGGGAATGATTTCAGCAGGAGATGAACACTGATCGATTGAAACACACTCTTCCATTGGCATTATAACACATTAATAATGAAATCTATATATCCAGAGAAGATCATTGCAAAAATATCAGGGATGGGAAAGCTCAGGATTGCTTTGATTTCAGCACCCTTTCTCATTGCAGTTCTGGCATTTCTAAGTGTTGGATTTGCGGCACGAAACTCACCACTGGTAGAACATTATTATTCCAAAGGGGTCTATCCGTTGATTGCACATTTATTCTCTAAAATAAGTAGTGTGGTCTCATTTTCTTTATGGGATACTTTTTGGATATTCATACTGCTTCTGATAATTGCCGGAATATTTTTAGCTATTTTTCGTCGGGTAAAATGGAGTTGGCTGTTGTTGCGTTTCACTCAGTCGATAGCTTTGCTTTACGCTTTTTTCTATCTGGTCTGGGGGTTCAATTATTTCAGACCAAGGCTTGAAACCCGGATCGGCTGGGAAAAACCGAAAACCGACGAAGCTGTTTTCCGTTCCATTCTTGATTCAATGATCGTTCATACCAATTCAAGCTACACTCCGGTCTCACCCGCAGATTATCCTGCTATTGACCAGTTGGTCGAGGATTCATACCGCAAGAATAGCATCCAATTAGGCATTAATTATCCCAATGGATCCCGTCTGCCAAAAACCATGTTGTTTAGTTCATTCTTTGCCAAGTCTGGTGTCAGTGGCTATTTCGGACCATTTTTTAATGAGATCCATCTGAATTATTATCTGCTTCCAATGGAGTATTCTTATGTTCTGGCACATGAAAAGGCTCATCAGTTTGGAATTACCAACGAAGCGGAGGCCAATCTGGCTGCCTTTATCGTTTGCACCACCTCAAATGACCAGCGTCTTCAGTATTCTGGTTATGTGAATCTGCTTGTTTATTTTCTGTCCGATGCGGCAAATCTCAAGGATGTCAGGGAGTATATCCGAAAGATAGAGAAGCCGGTGATTTTTGATTTAAGATTTCAGCGCAGACACTGGCAGGGATTGCAAAATAAAATGCTTGATCAGGTACAGACTGCAGCAAATAATGCCTACCTCAAAACGAATCACATCGAAGAAGGGGTGAAAAATTATAATCAGGTTGTGGGACTGGTTATCAGTTGGTACTTCAACGAAACCCAAAGAATCACACCCAAAGATTAAAATTAATCTATTATGAATAAGCAGGTTAGTTTTAGTAATCTCCTTCTAAAGTTTATTGTGTTACTGCTTTTGGTCCTTCCTGGGTTAACCAATAAGTCTTTTGGGGAAAATGGAGATAAGCCATTGGTAAATGGGGTCTTTCGGATGAACATCCGGACCGTTCAGTTTTTTCGGGAGGGTTGGGAGTTTTCATTGCCGGTTCTTGAGCTGGGGACAGACCAGCGGCTTATCCTTAAATTTGATGAAATATCTGATGGAGTCACAAGCTTTAACTACACAATTACTCATTGTGATGCGGAATGGTATCCATCCCGGATCGGACCCTCGGAGTACATGGAAGGGTTTGTGGAAAATCCTTTAAATGATTATGCATCATCGGCCAATACCACGGTCAGGTATACGAACTACCAGATAAAGCTCCCCAATGACCAGGTTCGACTTTTAGTATCAGGCAATTATTTGCTATCTGTTTTTGACACTGAGAACAGGAATATACCCGTTCTCACGCGTCGTTTTTATGTTTTAGAACCGGCAACCGAGATCCGGGGAGAAGTAAAAAAGTCATCCTTTGAAGGTTACAAAGGGCGCGATCAGGAGATTGAATTTACAGTAGATTATTCCAAATTGAACATACAAGATCCCCGTACCGAACTCAAGGCCGTATTAATGCAAAATGCAAGAACCGACAACTGTTTGATGAATCTCAAACCCTCGACACTCAGGGATAATCAGCTTACCTATGGGTTCAATCATGAGTGCATTTTCCCGGGGGGGAATGAATTCCGAAATTTCGATACAAAGAGTCTTCGGGCAAATGGGTTGGGAGTAGCCCAAATTGAGTATAAAGATCCCTCTTATCAGGTAATTCTGCGAACCGATCAGGTTCGGCGGTTAGGTGATTACCTGACGGAAAGTGATCTGAACGGACGTTATCTGATTAAGAATGATAATGCCATTGATGCAGATCTTGAGGCTGATTATATTCAGGTCCGTTTTTCACTTGAAATGGCTGAACCTTTGGGTGGAGGTAATGTTTATGTTTTTGGTGATTTGTCGGACTGGAAATGCGAACCTGCCAATAAAATGACCTGGAATTATGAATTGAAACGGTATGAAGTTTCCCTGACGTTAAAACAAGGTTTTTACGATTACCAATATGTCTATATTCAAAACGGAGAAAACAGGATTGATGAAACAGTGTTGGAAGGGAGCCATGTTGAAAGCGAGAATGACTATCAGGTTTTTGTCTATCATCATGGATTATCGTCAAGGTACGATAAATTAATTGGATTTAGGGCATTTAACTCAGTAAAGCGATAAAAAGAGAGGCCCGCTTCAGTTAAGAAACGGGCCCGGCATGAAATTCTCTCTTTTTCTCAATCTCTCATTTTCACTATATCTTATTTGACTTCTTCGAAATCAACGTCAGTCACTTCACCGTCGCTTTTGGGGCCTTGCTGTGATGCTCCCGGATTACTTTGAGGACCAGCCTGTGGGCCCGAACCTTGAGCACTTGCGGCATTGTACATCTCCTGTGACGCTGCCTGAAATACTGCATTCAATTCAGTAGTTGCTGCATCAATACCAGCTAAATCCTGAACTTTATGCGCCTCTTTCAATTTCTCCAAAGCAGCCTCGATTGGCCCCTTTTTATCTGCAGGAAGTTTGTCTCCAAACTCTTTCAGTTGCTTTTCAGTCTGGAATATCAGTGTATCGGCATGATTCAGTTTTTCAACTTTTTCTTTCGCCAGTTTATCTGATTCTGCATTTGCAGCCGCTTCATCTCTCATCCTTCTGATCTCTTCGTCTGTCAATCCGGTTGTGGCTTCAATCCTTATAGACTGTTCCTTATTGGTTGCCTTATCTTTTGCCGTAACATGCAGAATCCCATTGGCATCAATATCAAAAGCGACTTCAATCTGAGGTACTCCACGTGGTGCAGGTGGAAGTCCGTCAAGATGGAAACGGCCAATTGTCTTATTTCCAGAAGCCATTGGTCTTTCGCCTTGTAATACGTGAATCTCAACCGACGGCTGACTATCAGCAGCGGTAGTAAAGGTTTCGGCTTTTTTTGTGGGAATCGTGGTATTAGCCTCGATCAGTTTGGTCATCACACCACCCATAGTTTCGATACCGAGTGAAAGTGGCGTAACATCGAGTAATAAAACATCCGTTACCTCCCCAGAAAGAACCCCTCCCTGAATGGCTGCACCAACAGCAACAACCTCATCTGGATTCACCCCTTTTGAAGGAATTCTTCCGAAAAGGCTCTGAACCTTCTCCTGGATGGCCGGTATACGGGTAGAACCTCCCACTAGAATAACTTCGTCAATATCTTTAATCGTCATACCTGCATTTTGTAATGCTTTACGGCATGGTTCCATTGTTGCATTGATCAGCTTGTCGCACAATTGTTCGAATTTTGCACGGGTAAGTGTCTTTACAAGATGTTTTGGCACCCCATTGACAGGCATAATATATGGCAGATTTATTTCTGTCTGGGTCGAGCTTGAAAGTTCGATTTTCGCTTTTTCAGCAGCCTCTTTGAGACGTTGCAAAGCCATTGCATCCTTGTGAAGATCAACACCTTCGTCCCTTTTAAATTCATCGGTTAACCAATCTACGATAGCCTGATCAAAATCATCGCCGCCAAGATGGGTATCGCCATCGGTAGATTTAACCTCGAATACACCATCACCCAATTCCAAAATTGAGATATCGAAGGTTCCCCCGCCAAGGTCAAAAACGGCAATCTTCATATCCTTATGCATCTTGTCAAGACCATAAGCCAATGAAGCTGCTGTTGGTTCATTAATGATACGTCGAACCTTTAATCCTGCAATTTCACCGGCTTCCTTGGTTGCCTGACGCTGTGAATCGTTAAAGTAAGCAGGAACGGTAATGACCGCTTCAGTGACTTCCTGACCAAGATAATCCTCGGCCGTTTTCTTCATTTTCTGAAGAACCATTGCCGAAATTTCCTGTGGAGAATAAAAGCGGTCGTCAATCTTTACTCTTGGAGTATCATGATCTCCCTGGATAACGGAGAAAGGTACCCGTTTAATTTCTTTCGATAGATTAGTATAAGGTTCGCCCATAAACCGTTTGATCGAGGAAATCGTCTTAGCAGGATTAGTAATCGCCTGACGTTTTGCAGGATCACCAACTTTGCGTTCGCTGTTTTCAACAAATGCGACAACGGATGGGGTTGTACGTTTGCCTTCGCTGTTGGGGATGACCACCGGTTCGTTGCCTTCCATTACGGCAACACAGGAGTTGGTTGTTCCTAAGTCAATTCCAATAATTTTTCCCATTTTCTATAGTTATTTTTTAAACTGTTGATTCAATAATTTATTCCGAATATTCTTATCACACCAATCGTTGTGCCAAGATTTATAATAAGCTATATTTGGTAATATTGGCATAATAATGGGGCATTATCAATTTTCGGTTGTCATTAGTTTATGACAAAACGACAGTACAAACGGGTTGGTCAAGACGGATTCGTAGAGGCGGGCTTGATGAGACGGGTTTTAGAGACGGGTTTGAAACCCGTCTCTAAAACGTTATAGCACTCGATAAATTATGAAATGAAAAAAAGATATGACTTGCACAATAATCCAAAATATATAACTTTGAGCAAACAATATTAATCCCAAAATAAGATTCAATGAAGACAAAAAAGAGTGAGGTGAAGCAATCAGAGCGGCTGCAATCGCTGGATGTATTGCGTGGATTTGACATGTTGTGGATTATCGGGGGAGGAAGCTTGATTGAGGCATTAGCCAGATCAACCAACTGGGGCTGGATGAATGTTATTTCCGGACAAATGCAGCATGCAGCATGGGCTGGATTTCATTTTGAAGATCTTATATTTCCCATGTTTATGTTCATTTCAGGGGTGGCTATTCCTTATGCCGTAACGGCTAAGGTGGAACAAGGAGTTGGCAGGAAGTCATTGTTTTACAAAATCTTAAGACGCGGAATTCTATTGGTCGTCTTTGGGGTAATCTATAATGGTTTATTTAGAAATGAATTTACAGGCTGGGCCGATCAGCGGATTGCCAGTGTTCTGGGACAGATTGGTCTTGGATATTTCTTTGCTGCCACAATCTTTTTATACACAAAATCTATTAATTCACGCGTTGCCTGGCTAATTGGGATCATGGCAGGAATTGCCATATTGCAGCTTGCAGTTCCGGTTCCCGGGCACCCTGCGGGTACTCTTACTGAAGGAGCTGGGATAAATGCCTGGCTGGATCAAATGTTCCTCCCTGGCAGGTTATACAGTGAAACATCAGATCCTGAAGGGGTATTGTGCATTATTTCAGCGATTACAGTTACCCTGATGGGAGGTCTGGCAGGATCTGTTCTGCGCGACGGTGAGCCGGCTTCAAAACGCAAGGCTTTAAAAATTGCCATTGGCGGGGCTGTTCTTGTGATTGTTGCCCTGGCTCTTTCACCGGTTTATCCAATTATCAAGAAAGCATGGACTGTCCCTTTTAATATGCTTGCAGCAGGAATCAGCGCCATCCTCCTTTCACTGTTCTATTTCTGGATTGACATTAAGGCCTGGACCAAAGGAATCCCCTCGTATATCGTACTGTTCTTCAAAGTCATAGGAATGAACTCAATCACCATCTACATTGGTCATTCAATCATCAATTTCGATCAGGCTTCAAAATATTTTACCGGTTGGCTGGTTCCTCAGGGAGTCGAACCACGCGATGCCGTGGCGGTAATTCTTGGTGCAATTATCCTTGAATGGCTGGTACTTTACTACCTGTATCAGAAGAAGATCTTCCTCAGAGTTTAATCATCACAAACTAAGAAATCTATCTCCGGAACGAAATAAACACTTTTTTCATTCCGGAGATTCGCTGTTTTTTCTACTTTTGACGTAAATTTTTCATTGTTAAGACTAAAGATATGTCGGTACACAAAGAGGTCAAAAGGGTGACTACCCACGTCCTTGCAGAGATGAAACTGCACGGAGAAAAGATTTCGATGCTTACAGCTTACGATTACAGCATGGCCAAACTGGTTGACCAGGCCGGAATTGATGTAATCCTCGTTGGCGATTCGGCATCGAATGTCATGGCGGGAAATGAAACCACGCTGCCTATTACTCTGGAACAGATGATCTACCACGGAAAATCGGTGGTCAAAGGGGTTACCCGGGCTCTGGTTGTAGTGGATATGCCCTTCGGGACTTACCAGGGAAATTCGCTTGAAGCATTAAACTCGGCTATCCGGATCATGAAGATTACCCATGCCGATGCCGTAAAACTAGAAGGCGGTAAGGAGATTATGGAATCGGTTGAGCGGATTGTTATGGCGGGAATTCCCGTTATGGGGCATCTGGGACTCATGCCTCAGTCGATTCACAAATACGGAACCTATATTGTCAGAGCCAAGGAAGAACTGGAGGCCAAAAAGCTCATTGAAGATGCCCATTATCTGGAACAAGCAGGTTGTTTTGCAATTGTACTGGAGAAAATTCCGGCAAAGCTCGGCCAGCAGGTCGCAGAAGAGCTAAAAATTCCGGTCATCGGAATTGGTGCCGGGGGAGGTGTAGACGGTCAGGTACTGGTGATTCACGATATGCTGGGGATGACCCAGGAATTCTCCCCACGGTTTTTACGCCGTTACCTTAACCTGGCCTCTGAGATCAAAACCGCTGTTGGGAATTATGTCGCAGATGTAAAATCACGCGACTTCCCCAATGAAAAGGAGCAGTACGATTAATCCGAAGAACCTGAAAGTTGGTACCGGGAAATTATTTGAAACAAGGTGCATTAACCTGTTCTTAAATTGATATTAATGACCCAATTAGCTGTTCTTTTTGAAGATAACCACATCATAGCCATCAATAAGCGGTGTGGGGATATCGTTCAGGGAGATAAAACCGGCGACAGGACATTAGGGGATGAAGTAAAAGAATATCTTAAAGAGCGATATAACAAACCAGGAAATGTTTTCCTGGGGGTGACCCATCGCCTCGACAGGCCTACCAGCGGTGCAGTACTCTTTGCCCGAACTTCAAAAGCACTTACCCGGTTAAATGAACTATTCAAGGAAGAGCGGTCAATCCATAAAACCTATTGGGCTGTAGTTGACAAAAAACCTGACCCTTCTACCCGAAGGCTGGACCACTGGATGGTTCGTGATACGAAGCAAAATAAGTCATTTGCGTACCTGAATGAACGGAAGGATTCCAAACTGGCAAGCCTGACCTACAATTTCCTTGGTTCGTCAGATAAGTTCCATTTACTGGAGATCGAATTGCATACCGGCCGCCACCATCAAATCAGGGCACAACTCGCTGCTATCGGACTGCATATCAAGGGGGACCTGAAATATGGCTTTCCAAGATCAAACAGTGACGGAGGAATCCACCTCCATGCCCGCAAAATCCAATTTACCCATCCGGTGACCGGTGATCCCATCACCATCGTTGCACCAACCCCAAACGATCCGGTCTGGAACTATTTTAGACGGGTATTTGAAGATTAATTGGCTTTATGGATGTGGATTATTCTCCAAGCATAAGGGAAGGCACTCCAGCAGAGTCCCTGGTCTAATGTGCAATACCTTCATTCCTGCACTCTTTGCAGCTTCAGTATTTTCGATCATATCATCAATAAAAAGGGTTTCCTCCGCAATCAGGCCAGCCTCAAGTAAAGCCTGGATAAAAATTTGTGGATTTGGTTTTCGCAGACCCATCTCATGCGAATAGAAATTATGCTCGAATAAATTGTACAAGGAATAGCCAAAGTTTTTTTTGAAATCTTCATGGAATTTGATCCGGTGAATCTCATTGGTATTACTTAACAGGAATATCCTGTAGCTCTTTTTTAATTCCTCCAGATACCTGACACGATCGGGGGGGATATCCAGAATCATGGCACTCCATGCCCGATCGATAGCCGTATCCGCTAATTCACATTTAATCTGCTCTCTAACCACCTCCCGGAACGCTTCGGGAGAATAGGCTCCTTGCTCGAACTGATAAAAGAGTTCTTTGGCCATGGATTGTTTATTTTCCATGTAAAAATCACCCCACCCAAGACCCCTGAACTCATCAACAGTAAGTTGAGGATTAATATTCAGGATAACACCCCCAAGATCAAAAATTATATTACGAATCGGGTTATGGCTCATATTTATTGGTTTATGAATACAAATATATCGGTTTCAGGTTTACTTCTGAATCAATATGCAGATCATGATTAAAAATTTATATATTCGTTCGGGAATCTATAATTCGAATAACAGATTTAAATATATGGATATTAAAGTTTTAGGAACCGGATGCGCCAAATGTAAAACGCTTGAAAAGCTTACGCGTGAGGTTGTCGGGGAGATGGGAATAGCGGCAGATATTGAGAAAGTTGAAGATATCGCTAAGATTATGGGATATCGGGTGATGCAAACGCCTGCCCTGGTAATCAATGGGAAGGTGGTTTTGAGTGGCCGGGTCCCAACCGTAATGGAACTGAAGGAATTACTTTCAGGCAGTTCTAATCCCCAAACCTGGAAACTCAATAATAATGCCTCCTCCTGAGAGTGCAATGCAAGGATTGAATTTTATAAATTAAAGATTTAAAGAATCGTATGAGTAACGAACATTATCATCATCACCATCATCAGAAAAACGGTAAAAGCCTGATAATTTCTATGATCCTGAATGTTGTAATCACGGTTGCACAGATAATCGGAGGCTTGCTTTCAGGGAGTATGGCCCTGCTTTCGGACGCTGCTCATAACTTTAGCGACGTTCTGGCCCTTCTTTTTAGCTATGTGGCTGAAAAACTTTCGGGGCGTAAACGAACCCTCAAACAAACCTTTGGCTATAAGCGGGCCGGGATATTTGCGGCCTTCACGAATTCTGCAACTTTAATGATTGTAGCAACTGTTTTAGTTCGCGAGGCAATTGAACGGCTGATGAACCCTAAGCCCATCGATGGAAATATCGTGATTTACATGGCGGCTCTGGGCATTCTGTTTAATGGTCTAAGCGCCATGCTTGTTAAAAAAGGGGCAAAAACAGACATCAATATGCGTTCGGCTTACTTACACCTGTTTACCGATATGGTAACTTCACTCGGTGTTTTTGCAGGAGGTTTTGCCATCACCTTTTTCGGGTGGTATTGGGTTGATGGGGCATTGACTATCGCTATATCTATCTATCTGATCTACAGCAGCTGGGGGATTTTCTATGCCGCTTTAAGGATTTTTATGCAGTTTACACCTGTTCAGATCAGTATTGAAGAAATTGCTGAAAAAATTATAAAAATACAGGGAGTCAAGAATATTCATCATGTTCATGTTTGGAAACTCGATGATCATGAGATGATGTTCGAGGCTCACCTCGATCTCAATGAGAATTTTACCATCTCCCATTTTGAGTTGATTCTGGAGCAGGTCGATTCCGTTCTCCATCACTTTGATATCCATCATTACAATATCCAGCCCGAATGGGAAAGGGCAGATGAAAAGTCTTTAATTAATAACCTGGATCATTGAGGTTTTTCCCTCTTCAAAATCAACATTGGAAAAAAAATAGTGATGCTTTTTATATTATTCCAATTCCCGTATCATGTCTTAAATAACCCGATTATTCGAATAACCTATACCTAAAAACGGTTAGATTAAATACATAATTTGAGGTATTGCCTCCCAGGGATAATCCCCCCATTTTTGTGGAGATTAAAAAAAAACAATTATACAATTGTACAATTGCTTTTTATTGGTTTAGATATGAAATATTTAATGAATGAAATTGAATCATCTCATGTAAGTAAGATTTAAAAGGATCAGTAATTGCGGTTATTTTAATCTTTCAATAAAATATTGTTCAATAATCGTATTTACTATGAAAAGGTTTATTTTAGGATTGATTTTAATAACATTGTCGATGAGTAATTTTGCCCAGACGACAAATGACGTTCTTAATTTATTAATAAAAAATCAGACCATTACACAGGCTCAGGCAGATTCTGTGCGGGCTGAGGCTGCTATCAGGCAACAGGATATTGATGCGAATAAAAAATCGTTTTTTGCCACAACCGGAAGACCGTTTCAAATGACGGGTTACACTCAGGTCCGATACCAGTTTCAGCAACAAATCGGTAAAATTGATGGTTTTGATATCCGTAGAGCAAGGCTCGATTTTCAGGGAAATGTGAATCCGTGGTTTTCCTACAGGCTCCTGGCCGACTTTGCCGGCAGCGCAAAAATACTGGAGGCATATGGGGAAATAAAAATCAAAGATTACCTGAATTTTACCATTGGAGAAGCTAAAATCCCGTTTTCAATTGAGAATCAGGTTGCTGACCGTAAACTGGAAATGCCTGACCGGTCACAGGTTGTTGAGGCGCTTGTCGCCCGTTCAACCGATGTTATAGGAAATCAGAATGGACGCGATATCGGGGTGCAGGCGTGGGGAGGCTTATGGAAATATGCCAACCGTTTTTTATTTGATTATCAAATAGGTTTGTTCAATGGCGCCGGAATTAATGTGGCCGATAATAATAACAATAAGGACCTTTCGGGACGTTTTGTTGCTCATCCGTTGAAAGCCTTGAACATAGGAGGATCGTTTTATTCAGGAACCGGTTTCTATGGAACGCCAACAGCTGTAAATCATGTCCGTAACCGGACTGGTCTTGAATTGAACTATGAATATCAACGCCTATTTGTACGGTCTGAATTTATTGCAGGTAAAGATGGGGCAATCAAACGCAATGGCTGGTATGCTGAAACCGGGTATTTCGTAATTCCTTCAAAATTCCAGCTGATTTTGAAATATGATACCTATGATCCGAACACAGTAGTCTCAAAGAATGCGACTACCGATTATGTAGTTGGAGCAACCTGGCATTTCAATAACTGGTCAAAAATTCAGGCAGCATTTACCATGATTAAGAAGGAAGCAAGCACAAAAACCAATAATACAGGGACTATTCAGTACCAAATTACTTTTTAAGAGCGACAAACATACTACAGGATGAAAAACAGACTATTTTTGGCAATAATGATTTTTTTGGTTTGTAACTTTTTGAATACAAATCAGACTCTTGGACAAGGCAAACTGGAAGGGAGACTATCCTTATCCGGTGCATTTGCCCTTTACCCTATGGCAGTGAAATGGGCTGAAGAGTTTAAAAAAGCGAACCCAGCAGTCAAAATCGATATTTCGGCTGGAGGAGCCGGAAAAGGGATGACGGATGTATTAAATAATATGGTTGATATTGGCATGGTTTCACGTGAAATCAATCCGGAGGAGGAAAAAAAAGGGGCTTTTGGATTTGCCGTCACTAAAGATGCAGTAGTTCCGGTGATTAGTGCCCTGAATCCGGCATTAAGTGAGATCCTTGCTGTAGGATTAAAACCAGGAGTTGCCAATGACATCTGGATTACCGGGAAAATCAAATCATGGGGGCAGGCGTTTAATTCAAATTCGAAAACTCCAATGCATATTTACACCCGCTCTGACGCCTGTGGTGCGGCTGAAGTTTGGGCAAAATATTTCGGGAAAAAACAGGAAGATCTTCTTGGAAGCGGGGTTTTTGGCGATCCGGGATTAGCACTGGCAGTTAAAAAAGATCCGATTGGAATCGGGTACAATAATATTGGCTACGTTTATGATTTTAATACTAAAAAGCAGATACCGGGAATTCGTGTCGTTCCGATTGATTTGAATAAAAACGGAAAAATTGACCCTGAGGAGGATTTTTACGGATCAATGGATAATCTGATCGATGCCATCACGAAAGGGAAATACCCCTCTCCTCCGGCCCGGGATCTTTACTTTGTCACAAAAGGTAAGCCAACGAATAAATTGGTCAATGCCTTCTTAAAATGGGTTCTTGCCGACGGTCAAAAATATGTGAATGAAACCGGATATATCAACTTAACCAAAGAGATCATTAATAAAGGACTCAAAAACTTGAATTAAAATGCTTAAAGGCAGATTGCTAAAAGATAGAATAGCACGGCATTACATGTTGTTGGCAACAATATTTTCCATTTTTATCCTTTTCCTGATTGGTGGTGGATTGCTGGTAAAGTCGTTACCCATCATGCAGGAGAAGAGCCTTTGGACTCTACTTACAACGAGTAACTGGCGCCCGTTTAAAGGAGATTTCGGATTTGCGTCATATATCCTTAGTACCTTATATGTCACAGCCATTGCTATTGCTATTGCCCTGCCGCTGTCACTGCTGACTTCAATCTATATCATTGAATATGCTTCACCTCGTATACTCCGGGCTTTTACTGCAGTTGTTGATTTGCTCTCAGGAATCCCGCCTGTCATTTATGGTGTTTGGGGCACCCTAACCATTGTTCCGTTTATATCCGAGAAATTAGCGCCGCATTTCGTGGAGTTCTCTACCGGATATAGTGTTCTGGCTGGAGGAATTGTACTTGCAATCATGATCATTCCATTGATTATTAGCATATTGATCGAAGTATTCTCAGCTGTTCCCAAAGAGATGCGCGAGGCTTCACTTTCGTTGGGAGCTACAAAATGGCAGACCGTTAAAAAGGTAGTGATCCGTAAGTCTATACCCGGAATTGTGGCAGCAACAGTCCTGGCAATATCCCGCGCCTTTGGTGAAACAATTGCGGTTTTGATGGTGTGTGGAAATTTCACCGATCTTCCCAAATCAATATTCGATGCCTGTTATCCAATTCCTGCCTTAATCGCTAACAATTACGGAGAAATGATGTCCGTACCGCGATATGAATCGGCGCTTATGTTTGCTGCATTCTTACTATTCTTTATCATTGTCCTTTTTAACGTGATCTCACGGTTGGTGCTGATACAGATCGATAAAAGATATCAACTATGAAGAAACTGGAAGAGAAGATATTTAAAATCCTGATGATCGGATCTACGGTTCTGATCTTAAGCATATTGCTGTATATTCTTTATGTTATCATGAAGAAGGGTTTGCCATCCCTTTCATGGGACATGATCTCAAAAATACCAAGCGGAGGGTTCTATTTGGGGAAAGAGGGAGGGATCTTAAATGCGATTATGGGTTCGCTCTATTTGATTTTCTTTTCAGTGGTGATCAGCCTGATGATAAGTGTACCTGTAGTGATGTATCTGAATTTTACCCTTCGCCGCAAAAGCAAGCTGGCCGCTTTCGCCCGGCTGACATTTGATGTACTATTCGGAATCCCTTCTATCGTCTATGGGGCCTTTGGATTTACGGTGATGATCTATTTCGGCCTGCAAGCCTCCCTGTTAGGAGGAATTATTGCAATTAGTCTGTTGATCATTCCGGTAATGATCCGATCGATTGATGAAGTGGCCATTTTAATTCCCAATGACCTGGTAGAGGCCACCAAATCCCTCGGCGCCACAAACTACGAAACGATTAAAGTGATTACACGTCAGCTTCTGCCTGGTATCTCAACAGCCGTTTTACTATCTGTCGGACGAGGAATCGGCGATGCCGCAACTGTCTTATTTACTGCAGGTTATACTGACAGTATTCCGACATCCTTAACCCAGCCTGCTGCCTCGCTCCCGCTGGCTATATTTTTTCAGCTAAGTAGTCCGGTGGAGGAGGTCCAAAACAGGGCTTATGCAGCTGCACTGGTTTTGACCATTATCATTTTAACGCTGAGCTTTGCGGCAAGATATTTCAGCAGAAGACTTTCAAAAAATAAAATTTAATTCATATGGAACTGATGACAGCACCCTCAATTGCAGAACAACCAACGCCAAAAGCGAAGAGCTCTTCAGGTTGCCTTAGACCACATATTGAAGTTGAAAACCTGAACCTTTACATTCAGAATAATCATATTCTTAAAAACATCAATCTGGCTATCCCCGATAAAAGCATTACCTGTATCATTGGTCCCTCGGGTTGTGGAAAGACTACTCTTCTACGGACATTTAACCGGCTTCATGACGGTTCCGTGGATGTAAAAATTACCGGTAAGTTGTTTGTTGATTGTGAAGACATTTACGCCAAGGATACTGAAGTCACCCATATTCGCAAGAAAATGGGTTTGTTGGCTCAACGACCCTGTTCACTCCCTATGTCGATAATTGACAATGTGGTTTACGGACCGCGTATACACGGGGTGCGGGGAAAGCGCAAATTGTACGCCATCGCCCGACATCAGTTAAATGCCGTAGGGTTGTGGGAGGAGGTCAAGGACCGGCTAAAATCACCTGCATCAAAACTTTCCATCGGGCAACAACAACGGCTTTGCCTCGCGCGTGGACTCGCCGTTGAGCCTGAAATTATTCTGGGCGATGAGGCTACCTCCGCATTGGATCCAATCTCATCAAAGACCATTGAGGAGCTTTTTCTTTCGATCAAGGATAAATACACCATTGTCCTGGTCACTCATACCCTGCGCCAGGCAAAACGAATCGCTGACTATGTGGCTTTCATGTACATGGGAGAACTAATTGAATTTGGCACCGCGGACCAGGTGTTTAATCACCCGAAACATAAACTGACCAAAGAATATATCAGCGGAGGGTTTAGTTAATTGAATAATTGACAAAACTTATTTATAACCAAAGTGTACACAAAGAATGCACAGTGGACTCAAAAGCATATGCTGGTATTTCAGTCATTTGTGAACTTAGTGAAAATTCCTTGTGATCCTTGTGTTTAATTTTTCCCGTTTCTGAGACAACCTCTGAATATTAAATAAAAACTTTAGTTCCACCCTCTCCAGGGTTGCAGTTTTTGTCTGATACCTCCCCAAATTATCATAAGGGTCAATAACATTTAGCACTTAGAATGCAAAAAGCGATTCTAAATTTTGCCAATCCAAAACCATTAAAAGGCAAATACCCACAAGATTCGTTATAGAACCACCTTTACCCTATTCATTGCTCCTCTTTCCGACAAACTTCATTCGTTTAAAGGTAAATTAATCGCTCTTAACAATTGATTTTCCGTGTATGCAGATTATCATAAAACGGGAGTCGGTTTTTAGATATTTTAACATTCTAAAATCGCATTAAGAAACAACTTACTTATTATTTCCAGTGCTTCAATTATCTATAAATAATATATATGCTTAATTATCTGTTATTTATAGATCACTAATAATAAGTTTTGATTTATATTAGTCAAAATTTAAATTGTAATTATTCGTTAAATTAATTTAAATTAATCGTAAAATTAATCGCTTTATTAATCGCACAATTATACCTTTGTACTGTGCCTTCGTAAAGCTATGATGTGAAGGCACGTTAATTTTAAACTAATATTATCATTATGAAGAAAAGATTGTACCTTATTTTGGTCGTACTGTTTGCTTCATTTTCGGGCGTCATGGCTCAGGTGAAAGTAAGCGGGACTATTACTGACCCGGACGGGGTCAGTATGCCTGGTGTTTCTGTCGTTCAGAAAGGGACGACGAATGGAACCACTACTGACGCAAATGGAAAGTACACCATCAGTGTAAGTTCAGCAAGTGCCGTTTTGCAATTTTCATTTGTGGGTATGGCACCTAAAAGTGAAGTAGTAAATGGCCAGTCAGTTCTGAATGTGCGGATGGCAGCAGAAAGCGTCGGAATCAGTGAAGTTGTTGTAACGGCTTTAGGTATCCAGCGTGAAAGAAAAACGCTGACCTATGCTTCTCAGCAGGTTTCAGGGGATGAAATGATGAAGGCGAAAGATCCGAACTTTATGAATGCCCTGAGCGGTAAAACTGCCGGTCTGGACATTAAAGAATCAGCCTCAGGTACAGGTGGTTCTACAAGGGTTGTATTAAGAGGGGCCAAATCGATAAGCGGTTTAAGCAATCCTCTTATTGTTATCGATGGCGTTCCGATGGTTAATAACAGCCAGGGCGGAGCCGGAATGTGGGGAGGAACAGACGGTGGAGATGGTCTCTCTCAGGTTAATCCCGATGATATCGAAAGCATCAGCATCCTGAAAGGCTCAAATGCTGCTGTCCTTTATGGTAGCCAGGGGGCTAATGGTGTAATTCTAATCGTTACCAAAAAAGGTAAAGCAGGACAGACTCAAGTTACTTTCAGTACAAGCACAATCTTTGAAAGTGTTTCAAATTTGCCAAAATTACAATTCGAGTACGGAAGTGGTGGTAATGGAGAAAACAGCTGGTCGAAAACAAAAGGAAATTATGCAAGTAATTATGTGAAGAATTTTTTCCAGGTTGGCGATAACCTGATTAATTCCGTGACCGTTAGTGGCGGAAATGATAAAACAACGGCTTACTTTTCTTACAGCAATACAACAGCCCAGGGTATTACCCCCAATAATGACTATGGAAAGAACAATGTAACTTTCAGGTCAACTACTAAACTGAACGATAAATTGTCGATCAGTACCAATGTAATGTTAACCGCAGAGCAATCCAATAACAGGCCTGCAAACGGATACTATTTGAATCCTCTTACGGGATTATATTTATTCCCCCGCGATCTTGACTTTAGCTCCTATAAAAAGAATTATCAGGTATTTGACAAAGGACGTAATATGTATCTTCAAAACTGGTTTGAAAACAATGACAAACAATCGAATCCTTACTGGATTATCAATAATGAGCCAAAAATCGACATCACTAAAAGGGCAATAGCCTCAGTTACCATAGACTATGACATTTCAAAGCACCTGAAATTTAAAGCAAGAGGAAATTATGACTATGCAGTTAAATCATATGAGGAACGTGACCTTGCAGGATCCGATGCTACCAATGTTGGTAAAAATGGCGCCTGGTCATACCGCAAATATGATGATAACCTTCAATACGTAGACGGACTTTTCACTTATGATAACAAATTTGGGAAATTTAGTGTAAATGCCGTTGCCGGTGGTAGTTACCAGCAAACAACTTATGGTAAAGGTTTTTCATTAGGAACAGGAACAAATATACTGCTCTATCCAAATGAATTTAATTTCCAGAATCTGCCATCCAATGTTCAGGTTCAGTCAACCCTTGCTTCCAGGGAAATTAAAGAGGGATTGTTTGCCAATGCTCAAATCGGCTACAGGGATATGATATTCCTAGATCTATCGGGAAGGAATGACTGGGCTTCAACTTTGGCTCTAACCGGTAATGATTCTTATTTTTACCCTGCAATCGGTATTTCTGCAATTATCAGCCAAATGGCTACGCTTCCTGACTTTATCAGTTTTGCAAAAGTACGTGGTTCGCACACAACTGTTGGAAATGAAGTTCCTTACAATGTTGTCAATCCTCAAAACACAATTTCCAGTGGTGGAGGTGTCAACAGAAATACTCAGGAACCATTTACAAATCTAAAACCTGAGATGCTTACTAGCAATGAAGTTGGAACTGAATGGAGATTCCTGCAAGGAAGGGCTGGATTTGACTTCACCTATTACGACATTGTCAGTACTAATCAGTTCATCTCATTAGCTGCCCCTTCAGGCTTAGGTAACTATACTACTTATTATGTCAATGCAGGAAAGATTACCAATAAAGGGGTTGAGTTAACCATCGATGCAGAACCAGTAAAGACATCTCAGTTCAGTTGGAAAACCAATGTTAACTACTCGTTCAACAGGAATAAAATTGTCACTCTTGCTCAAGGATTTAACGATATGAGAATTGACCTGGGAAGCGGAGAAGGTTATACTAACTATATTACCGCAGGTGGTTCTTTCGGAGACCTCTATGTATTGCCTTTCGCAAGGAATGCAGCCGGTCAGATCATTCTTGATCCAACCAAAGGTACACCGACAACAGTATCAGAACCTGTTAAAAAGGGAAACCTCGAGCCTAAATTTAGTTTAGGATGGAATAACAACTTGGAATATAAAGATTTCTCGCTAAGCTTTTTGATCAATGCAAAAATTGGAGGTCAGGTATTCAGCCATACTGAAGCGATGTTAGATGCTTATGGTGTAAGTCAAAGGACTGCTCAGGCAAGAGATAAAGGTTTTATGAGTATCAATGCAATACAAGGAACAACTGCAGTAACCCAAATTGATCCGGCAACATTCTACCAAACAGTCGGTGGGCGTAATGGTATTATGGAGCCGTATATCTACGATAGGACCAATATAAGGCTTTCCCAACTTGCATTAAATTATAAAATCAACGTTCAGAAGCTGAAATTGCCTCTTAAATCTGCCACCTTCTCACTGGTTGGAAGGAATTTATTCTTCTTCTACAAGGTAGCACCTTACGATCCTGAATTGGTAATGAGCACAGGACTTGGAAATCAATCCTTGGATAACTTCAACCTGCCTGCTACCAGGACTTATGGATTCAATCTTAAAATTTCATTCTAATTTTTTGATATTATGAAAAAAATAATATATTCGATAATGATTGCACTCCTGATGGGTGCATGTACCAAGGATTTTAACTCTGAAAACACGAACCCCTATCAGATAAGCGATGCATCATTGAAGCAGGATTTTAACAACGTAGGATCCTTCTACCCTGCTATGATGTCTCAGAATAATGCCGGTTTTTACGGAGATCAGATTTCTGAGAACCTCACTTATGAATCTTTCACTCGTCACATGGCTTCAGCTAGTAATTTTGCCAGCAATGTTAACAATTGCACCTATTATATCACCTGGAACTCATATTGGGGCGATATTTATGGTAATGTGATGCCTAAATCAGCACAAGTTCTTCAAATTGCACGGCCTACTTATCCTGTATTTACAGAATGGGCTGAATTACTGAGGGTTATGGCAATTTCTAAGCTTACAGCTGTCTATGGTCCAGTGATTTATTCCGATTTCGGGTCATTGTCGACAACGGTACATTATGACAAAGAATCTGATATCTATAACCGTCTTTTTGCAGAGTTGGATACCATCAATAATGTTTTTAGTGCCAATACTGCCTATACAGGCATACAAAACTTTGATCAGGTTTACGGTGGTAATATTGGTCAGTGGATTAAATTCGCCAATTCTATGAGACTGAGATTAGCTATCCGTATTTGTGAAGTTAATCCTACCCTGGCAAAAACACAGGGCGAGAAAGCAATCAAAGACCCAGGTGGATTGATCTTAACCAATGCCGATAATTGCAATATTCCTCTCTATGGTGCAATTTTGCCTTTGGCTAGAATTTGTTATCAATGGACAGATACCCAAATGGATGCTGCTCAGGAGTCTTTCCTGATCGGGTTGAATGACGGAAGGCTTCCTCAGTTTTTTGCAAAATGTGACCCTTCGATCAGTGTTGCCGATCATCCTGGTTTTCAATATAAAGGGACACGTAATGCGTTGGCCCCGATTGATGTTCCAGGTGGGGCTTTTGGAAAAGGTGTTAGATCATCCAAGTTTTCTTTCGTGAATGCTTCGTTTAATACTGCTACCTCCAGAAGATACATGACTGCAGCTGAAGTGAATTTTGACTTGGCCGAAGCAGCTTTAAGAGGTTGGGCAGTTACAGGAAGTGCCAAATCCTATTATGAAGCCGGAATTACTCAATCATTCGCTGATTGGGGCGCATCAGGCCTTTCAAGCTATTTGGCTGATAACACCAGTAAACCAATTGATTACAAAGATCCACTTGTTTCTCCTGTCAATGATTTCAAATCACGCTCAACTATTACTGTAGCCTGGAATGAAGGTGATACGAATGAATTGAAACTGGAAAAGATCATCACCCAAAAATGGATTGATTGCTTTACCAATACCCTCGAATCCTGGTGTGATATGAGAAGAACCGGATATCCTAAGGTTCCGGTCAATTACATCAATGACAGCGCCTTGCCTTATGGCGTAATCGCTAAAGGCGCCTTTATTCAACGTATGCCATTCGTACAAGGACAGTATACAGGTAACCCTGCCGGAGTTGCTGAAGCTGCAACATTCCTCCCTGGAGGCGATTTAATTGGAAGTCCTTTATATTTTGTTCCTGCCAATGCAGTAAACACTGGTACAGGCGGTACAGGTGATACCAACAGCAGTGCAGGTATCTCATGGACTAACTTTTAATAGCGCTATTTGACAAAATAAATTATGAAAATACCCTTTTACAGCGATGTAGGAGGGTATTTTCTGTTTCATAAAGAGAAACCAAACTACCTCTTTTTTTCGGCTGAAGTTGACTAATTTTGCAGCCTGTTGGTATCCTGTGTTTAATAATCAGCTAATTAACAAACCAATGAATTTACAACCACTTGATATAGCTATAGTTATCGGATATCTGATACTAACTCTGCTGATTGGATTTCTGATCTCCAAGCAGGCCAGTAAGAACCTGGATTCCTATTTTCTGGGGGGAAGGCGCATTCCCTGGTATATCCTGGGAATATCAAACGCTTCCGGGATGTTTGATATTTCGGGAACCATGTGGTTTGTCTCAATTTTATTTATTTACGGTCTTAAAGGTGCCTGGTTACCCTGGATATGGCCCATCTGGAACCAGGTATTTCTAATGGTGTTTTTAGCCACCTGGCTGAGGCGATCGAAGGTGATGACCGGCGCCGAATGGTTAAAAACACGATTTGGTGAAGACCGGGGCGGGAGACTCTCCCACCTGATTATTGTCGTTTTTGCCATCGTCAGTGTTATTGGTTTCATTGCCTACACCTTTGCAGGCATCGGGAAATTCGCCACCTCTTTTTTCCCATGGGACCTGACCACAGAGATCGGATCGAAAGTGATTTCATCCGAAAATATGTACGCCCTGCTGATCATTGGGTTTACTACTTTATATGTAATCAAGGGTGGAATGTACAGCGTTGTGGCTACAGAAATTATGCAGTTTTTGGTGCTGACCATATCCTGCTTCGTCGTTGGTGTGATTGCCATGAATCTGGTCACGCCTGCCCAATTGAACGCCGTTATACCTGCCGGATGGAAAGATCTTTTCTTCGGGTGGAAATTAAATCTCGACTGGAGCAATCTGATCCCCTCGGTAAAGAATAAAATTTCGGCCGACGGATATGAATACTTTTCGATTATTTTCATGATCATGGTCTTTAAAGGGCTTTTGGTGAGCATCGCGGGTCCTGTTCCAAGTTATGACCTCCAACGGATACTTTCAACCAAAAATCCCCGAGATGCAGCACGGATGACCGGTTTCACCTCATTGGTACTTTTCTTTCCCCGTTTCCTGATGGTTGCCGGAATCACTGTTCTGGTACTGGTCTACTTTAGTCCAAAATTAAATTCGATGGGATCGGATATTGATTTCGAAATGATTTTGCCTTATGCCGTCAGTAATTTTATCCCGACAGGTCTGCTGGGACTTTTACTTGCAGGATTAATCGCTGCATTTATGTCAAACTTCGCGGCTTATGTGAATGCAGGCCCTGCTTATATTGTAAATGATATTTATAAAAAGTTTATCAACCCGAATGCCTCGAATAAAAGATATATCCGGTTAAGCTACCTGGTTTCTTTACTGGTTGTAATCATTGGCGTTATCTTTGGAATGTTTATCCATTCCATTGATTCGATGACTAAATGGATTGTTGCTTCGTTGTATGGAGGGTATACTGCAGCTAATATCCTAAAATGGGTCTGGTGGCGATTTAACGGTTACGGCTATTTTTGGGGAATGTTATCCGGAATAGCTGCCTCATTGGTAATCCCTCTCGTCTTTCCTGATTCATCAGCATTGAATACATTTCCGTTAATTTTATTGATCTCATCTGTCGGTTGCGTTGCAGGTAGTCTGTTGACAGCACCTGATAATGAAGAGGTTCTTAAAGAATTCTATTCTTCAGTTCGCCCCTGGGGCTTTTGGGAACCCATCTATCAGAAAGTTTTGGCAGAAAACCCTGCTTTTAAGAAAAACAGGAATTTTAAACGTGATATGATGAACTGTTCGGTAGGTATTGCCTGGCAGATGAGCATGGTCGTAATGCCTATTTACCTGGTTATCAGAGAATTCATATCGATGTCGATTGCATTTGTTGTTTTTGCAGCAACCACCGTTTTTCTGAAGTTTTATTGGTACGACAGACTTGAAGAGGATTAGGGTAGGCAATATGCCGTTTAAATGTAGGGAGAATAAACAAATATCTTAAGGTGCAGCGCACCGTTGATATTTGTAGCATATTTAAGTAATAGTTATATAAGGTGCAGAGTACCGGAATATTAGAGTTATTGATTTTTATATTACGGTGCGATGCACCTAAACTGTATCTCATCTGTTTTTTACTACAAATATTTTGCGGCTCTGCCGTTTTGCCTTTTAACTCTTATATCCTATTCAATGGACAAGCATAGCTTTGATATACGCCTTAAACACCTTTTTGAGCAATACCGCCTTTTAATCAACAGGCAAAATATTCAACAAAAGAATGGGAATGGTATTTACGACCGGTATGAGTTTCCGGTTTTAACCCGCAACCACGCACCCGTCTTCTGGCTATACGATCTGAACTATGAAACCAATCCCCATCTGATGACCCGCCTGGGAATAAACACTACTTTCAACGCAGGTGCTATCAAGCTCAATGGCAGATATTTCATGATCGCTCGTGTGGAAGGTTTCGATGTAAAATCGTTCTTTGCAGTAGCCGAAAGTCCCGACGGCATTAATTTCTGGAAGTTCTGGGACCGTCCTATCGTAATGCCGGTAACGGAAGACCCGGAGAAGAATGTTTATGATATCCGGTTAACCCTGCACGAAGATGGTTGGATCTATGGTCTGTTTTGCGCGGAACGGAAAGACCAAAGCAATCCGGAAGATTCATCGGCTGCCTTGGCCAGTTGTGGTATTGCAAGAACAAAAGATTTAAAAAGCTGGGAACGACTGCCGGATTTAAAATCATCGGCGGTGCAGCAACGTAATTGTGTCCTTCATCCTGAATTTGTAAATGGCAAGTATATGATTTACACCCGCCCGCAGAAAAGTTTCATCGAAACGGGTGACAGTGGAATCTGTGCCGGGTTTACCTATTCTATGGAAGAACCATCTGTTGAAAATGAAATCATGGTAGATCCGAGAATGTATCACACGGTAAAAGAGGTAAAAAACGGACAGGGGCCTGCACCGCTAAAAACACCGGTTGGCTGGTTGCACCTGGCTCATGGTGTGAGACGTACAGCCGCCGGATTACGTTATACGTTATATCTGTTTTTGACTGATCTTCACGAACCCTGGAGGGTGACCAAACGCCCTGGAGGGCATTTTATTGAACCATTGGAAGATGAACGGATTGGTGACGTTTCGAACGTCGTATTCAGCAGTGGGTGGATTCATGATGATAATGGAACTGTGTTTATATACTACGCCTCCTCCGACACCAGGATGCATGTTGCCACAACGACCATTGAAAAATTAGTCGATTTTGTTCTCAATACTCCAGAGGATCCGGGTCGTACTCAATTGTGCGTAGCCCAACGTGATGAACTAATCCTGCAAAATCTGGAGATCTTAAAAGAGCAATACCCAAATATTCGTTATTAAACTAATTTTTATTGAAGACGGAATAACGTGTTTATTTTTTTAATCGATTAACAAGCGATTAATTTAGAGATTAATCGCTATATTTGACCCGTGATTAAGGTTTATTAAAATTTAATTCGGTCGAATATGAAGATTCAGTCAGGAATATTTTTGGGGCTGATCTTATTTTTCTTTTTTTCGAATAAAACCTCATCTCAGAATTTATTTCATTCCGGACTACTCTTTACGGCTGCACCAAGCCCAAAAGAGCAGCGTACTTCATTGGATCTTACTTATAACTCTTCTGTTATTGCCCGTTATAAATTTAGTCTGGAGTTTGATTTTGCAATTTGGAATCGTGATCAATTTGGTTACATTTTCAGGATATTTGATAAAGAGCATCACAATATCGACCTCGTATATATTCCTGAGAGCAGCACTCTAGCGGTTTTAAAGCTAGTTGTAAACGAGCAACTGACTACAATCAATATTCCCCTGGCGGAAAATAAATTGGTCAGGAATAATTGGCTTCACCTGGGTTTGACTTTTGATTTGGAGCATGGGAAAGTGGAATGCACTTTGGGAGATCAGATATTTTCTGATGATCATGTTGTTCTTGATGGGTTCAGGAAGGTCAATATTTGTTTTGGTGCCAACCGCTCGATTAATTTCCCCACCACCGATGTACCACGGATGGCCATCAGGAACATAAAGATCGGAGATTATAATAACAAGTCGCGTCATAATTGGCTGCTCAACGAATCTGATGGGGATAAAGCATCAGATCTGGTGGGGAATTTAACTGCCCGCACTACCAACCCAAACTGGCTCCTCAATAACCATTTTTTCTGGACTAAAAAGGATGAGTTGAAACTGGAGGCATCTTCCGGTATTGCCTTTGATACGGTGCAAAACCGGATACTTTTTATCGGCAAACAGAAAATCGTATCCTACGATATTATAAACTCCAGGATCGAGGAACAGAAGGTGGAGAACTCTAAACCTTCCAGCCTGGAATCCGAGTCTTATTACTATTCTTTTCCTGAAAAAAAAATATTTTGTTTTAGCACGGTCCCCAATGATATCCATGTCTATGATGAAAACGATAATGATTGGGGAAAGGGAACCTTTAATTCTGAGACTTCTCAGGCAGTAAATTCAACATTTTTCCTTAACGATCAGGATAAGTCCGCCTATTCACTCGGAGGGTACCACAACTACAAGTATTACGATTATTTAATGCGTTACAGTTTCCCGGAGAAGAGCTGGAAACAGGTAATTCTGAATGGGGACAAACTAGTTCCCCGGTCCTATGCTGCAGTTGCAAAAACAAAAATATCCGGAGAATATCTGATTTTTGGTGGATATGGGAATGCCTCCGGCCAGCAAGAGCTTGGTCCCCAGTGCCTCTATGATCTTTATCGACTAAATCTGAATGATTTGACACTAGAGAAAAAATGGAATATAGAGAATGTTACTGAGAATTTTATCCCCATGGGTTCTACGACTGTTCCGGAGCAAACTCCGGCCCTTTATGTTCTGGGCTTTCCCCCTTTTCTGAACGGAACCTACCTTAAGCTCTATCGGATTTCACTTGAAAAGCCTGATTATTTAGCCGTTAGCGACACTATGCATTTTTATTTTGATGAGGAGCGATCTAAGGCATCTCTATCATTTTTCAATAAAACAAAGGAGTTTTTTGCCGTTATAAAAACACCAGCCAGTGGAGATTCGGCGAGCTATAAAATTTTTACGCTGAATTATCCGCCAATAAACCGGTCAATGTTATCCATCACCTTTAAAACAGTCCTATCCAACCCGGGGAATTGGATCACCAGAGTCATTTGGATGGTAGGAGTATTTTCATTGGTATTTATCTATTTGCTGATCTTTCTGCTTAAAAAACTTCACTGGGCTGAGGAGAGTTTGGAAGACGATAACCGGTTAAATTCCCTGGTAAACGATAAGATTCCAAAACGGACTGAAAATCCAGTTAAACGAATAGTGGAACTGCCCCGCCAAAATGCAATTTATCTATTTGGGGAATTCCGGGTTTATGACAATGATGGGTTGGAGATTCGTAACCGTTTCACAACAAAACTAAGACAACTATTTTTATCGATTTTACTGTTGGGAACAGATGAGAAGGGGATCACGAATGAAAAATTAAATAGTATTCACTGGACCTATCACACACCGGAAAGCGCGAAGAATAACCGCAACGTCAATGTGAAGAAATTAAGAGATCTGCTGGCCAATCTCAAAGGGATTCAAATCATCCATGTTGATGGAAGCTGGATCCTGAAATTTAGCAAAGATGTTTTTTGCGATTATCAGTTCCTGCTTAAAAAAATAAAAGGCAATTTCCAGCCACTTACCCGGGAAGAGTTTGAGAAAATAATTCTAATTCTTGCCCAGGGGATATTCGTCGCAGATGAACGAACCCCCTGGCTCGATCCATTCAACAGCCATTTTCTGACCTCCTTGCTGAATTATCTTTTTCTGTTGGTCGACTCATTCGAGAAAGAGAAGAATCCTGAGGCAATCTATCAAATCGCCGATATTATTTTAAAATCTGATCCGTTAAATGAAGAAGCATTCAAATTAAAGATCGAGGCACTGATCCAGCTTAAAAACCACAACCAGGCATTTTTTGATTATACCTATTTTACCAAAGGATATGAAAAGATGTATGGAATCCAATTTCCGTATAGTTTCAAATCATTTATCAGGAAAGTAGATTAGGAAATTCCTATCTTTGCCGCCTATGAGTATTCAGTTGAAATTTATAACTCTTGTTACGCTATTATTTGCCTCTGGTTTAACCTATGCTCAAAATAGCAATTATAGCCAAAACTCTTCCGGATCAAGCCGGGGGCAGGGAAATAATTCTTCGAATAAAAGGAAAGCAGATGCAAAAAAAGACACCATCGTTTTTAAAATGAAGGTGTACGAATTACAAAATGGCTATTCCCAAATCAAACAAACAAAACTGGATACTGCATTTGTCGATTTTCAAACGTATAATCCGGCTTTAAAAAAATCAATATCTTCTGAATCATTAGGGAATATCGGACTAGCGGCTCAGAGCAACGATTATTTCCAAAGATCAGCCTCCGATCCGAATGAATTTTTGTTTCTGCGAAACTATCAGGATTTTGGCGTCTGGCCAAGGGATATCCGGTTTTATAACACGACAAAACCATTCACTTTGCTCGAATATGGTCAGTGGTTTAATAACAAGCCCAAAGGAGAATCGTGGCTGCATGCTTTTCAAACTCAGAATATCAATCCTTCGTTCAACTTTGGCTTTTCCTATGATGCCATCACTTCCCAGGGTAAATACCTGAACCAGCAGGCCAAAGATAATGCACTGAATCTTTTTGGCAGTTATAATGTTGACAGGTATGATTTATGGTTCATCATCGGGAAAAATAAATTTAGCGATCAGGAGAACGGAGGACTTCTCAATCCCACTGACATCCAAAATCCTGATCTGAAACCAGAAAATATGCCTGTTTGGTTTACCGGAACATCGGCAATCACCAACAACACTTTTTTAATAATTTCACACCAATATAAATTTGGCAAATGGGTCAAAATGAAGGAGAAAGACGAAACTTACGAGAAATTTGTCCCCCGTTTTACCTTGATGCATACCTTCGAATGGTCGAATAATTCCCGAACTTACCTGGAAGTGGAACCAAACCCATCATTCGACTTTACAGACGCAAGGGGGATGACTTATTTTTATGGGACCCAGCACCTTCCCTATATCAATTCAGCTACTGGAACAACTACCACGCCAGGAACTCAGGATAATACAGGAATGAACAGGGTGACTAATTTATTTTACCTCAAAGGAGTAGAAGTTCCCGGCAAGAAGTTAACCTTCGGAAAACAGGCCTATATCGGCAATGATCTGATCAATATGTACTTTCCCAGGGAACAGTTGATTTACACTCCGGGGGTCATGAAACCTCCACTTGGGCTAACGCAATCCAGAAGCCAGATGAATACCTTCCTGGGTGGGTCGATTTTCAGAACAGATGCCAAATTCCTGAATTTTAATGCTACCGGCAGGTACTACATTCAGGGATATCGTTTGGGTGATTTTGACCTGACCGGTCAAATTGAAAAGCCAATCCGGACTTCAAGAGATACCTCATTTATCCGGCTCAGCGGATGCATGACCAATACAACACCTGATTACTTTTATCAACATTACTATTCCAACCATTTTAAATGGAATAATGATTTTAACAAAACCTATGAATTAAAGATCGGTGCAGTTTATGATAACCCATTCAGACGGTTTAAACTTGGATTTAAATATTCAATTGTCAGCAGATATATGTATTGGAATGAAGCATCCCTTCCGGCGCAGGCAAGCTCTGAATTTTCTGTAATTCAATTCTTTATACGAAAAGACTTCAAATTCGGGCCATTAAATTTGCAGAATTCGGTGATGTATCAGAAATCCACAACGAGTGTCTTTATACATGTTCCTGAAGTTTCAACCCGAAATACAATCTTTGTTGCCGGTAATGTTGCTAAAGTTCTGGCGGTTCAGTTGGGATTGGACCTTCGGTATGATGCTGCTTATTATGCTGATTATTACAGCCCTGCAATTGGAATGTTTTATGTTCAGCAAAATCAAAAAATCGGTGATTACCCTTGGGTTGATGGCTTTGTCAACCTGAAACTGAAAAGGACTCGTTTCTATGTGAAGTACAGTAATCTAACTACTAAGTTCATCAAAAAGGACTATTATACAGCCCCTGGATATCCTGCCCAGATAGGAACTCTTGCTTTCGGCGTATCCTGGACTTTTTACAACTAGCTGGAATCATTTGTTTGCAATTGAAAGAGAGACTTCCCTGAATTCTGAAATAATCATAGCAGTAGCCCCCCAGATAAACAAAGGATCGATATAAAATCCGGGAACTTCAAAATTACCGCGTGGGGTGATGACATTTCTCCATTCATGGGTTGAATGATCCAGGATGCTTTTGAGCGGAATTTTAAACAGCTCATCCACCTCCCGGGGATCAATTTTGAAATCAGGAATAGTTTCACACCATCCAATAAATGGGTTGATCGTAAAATTGCTCACCTGCACATAGATAGGAGTAAGTGATCCGACTATTTCAACTCTATTGTCATCGGTTCCTATCTCCTCAAACGATTCACGAAGTGCTGTCCGAACCAATTCCTTATCGGATGGTTCGTATTTTCCTCCCGGAAATGCAATCTGTCCTCCATGATTACGCATTGCAACAGGACGTTTGATCAGGCAAGTATGAAATTGTCCGTTATCCGGGAAAATCAGCATCAGCACGCTGCTTTGTTTAATGTCGGTCAATCCGGCTACCGGGTAGAGATCACGGCCTTGAGGTAACATCCTGCGATGGGCTCTTTCTCCGGGTAAGGCATTCGCGAGAACTTCTTTTAATCGGGTTTTAAAATCTGATGATTCTGAAGATAACATTCTATTCTTTTAATTCTCACTTTCATCATTCCGGTACTTTATATCTCTGACATTCAGTTGCATATACGTTTTCCCGCGATATTCATTTTCAGTAACCGAGTAACAGATATTAAAGGGAAGTGATCTTTTTATCACCTCCAGATGGTCGGATTGTGAAAATGCAATTCCCGAAAATACGGCCGATGAGCGGTTCGCTTCCATCAAATCAAGCTTCAAATGTTCATTATTCTTGCCAACTAACCGGCTGGTACCGTAATCAAGAACGTTTTCGGTCAGGAAAACGGGCATCATATTATGGGGACCGTAGGGCTCGAATTGATTGAGTAATTTTAAAAATTTAGGGGATAGATCTGAAAGCGAAATCTTTGCATCAATTTCAATGGTCTGTTTTAATTGATCCACTGAAATAGTATCTCTGACCACCTGTTCGAACCTGCGTGAAAACTCGGCTACATTCTCCAGTTTCATTGATAATCCGGCTGCATACATATGACCGCCATACGATTCCAGCAAGTCCGCGCATGCACTGATCGCTTCATAAAGATCAAATTCACCTACCGACCTTGCCGAGCCTGTCGCAAGTCCGTTGGATTCGGTTAATACTACCGTCGGGCGATAATAATATTCGGTCAATCTTGAGGCAACAATACCTACAACCCCCTTGTGCCAGTCACGGTTATATATCACCGTGGTGACCCGACCTTCGTAAAACTCGCTTTTCCGGATGATCTCGAGGGCTTCCTGAGTGATTTCGCGGTCGAGGGTTTTTCGTATTTCATTATAGGAATTGATTTCGATGCCCAGATCTTCCAACTCCTTGGCATCCTTAGCGAGCAGTATAGCTACTGATTTTTTACCGTGTTCTATCCTTCCCGATGCATTTAATCTCGGACCAATCTTGAAAACAATATCGTTAATCTTAAATTCGCCAACCATCCCTGCATATTTAATGAGTGTTTTAAGTCCGGTTGATGGATTTGAATTTAATTTTTGCAAACCATAATATGCCAGAACCCGATTCTCTCCGGTCAGGGGAACAATGTCCGAAGCAATACTAACCACCACTAAATCAAGTAATTCTAATGCAACTTCTTCGGGAATTCCCTGATCTATGCAAAAAGCCTGGATGAGTTTGAATCCTACACCGCACCCTGAAAGATCCTTATAAGGATATTTACAGTCGGGTTGTTTGGGGTCTAAAACGGCTACGGCATCCGGGATAATATCATCGGGATTATGATGATCACAAATGATAAAATCTATTCCCAATTCTTTGGCATAAGCGATTTTATCAATTGCTTTAATTCCGCAATCCAGAACGATAACCAATGAAAAATTATTTTGAGCAGCATATTCGATACTAATCCGGGAAATTCCGTATCCTTCCATGTAGCGGTCAGGGATATAATAATCGATTTTGGTAAGTCTGTTGCAAAGAAATGAATACATAAGCGCTACGGAGGTTGTACCGTCCACATCGTAATCGCCATAAACCATCACTTTCTCATCATTGTCGATTGCTTTTTTGATACGGGCAACTGCTTTGTCCATATCTTTCATCAGAAACGGATCATGAAGATCTGATAATTTGGGTCGGAAAAAGGAACGGGCCTCGGAATAGGTTTTTATTCCCCGCTGAACAAGTAAGTTTGCAATGGCAATATCTATATCCAACGCTGCAGATAGGTGCTTAAGATCATTATTATCAGCAGGTTTCTTTATTCTCCACGATTTTTGCATACAAACTTCTTAAATGGGGCTTCGGCTCTAAATATTTTCCTCAAATATACTAAAAAGTAGCTATTCCCAAAAGGATACTTTTTGTACCTTTGCCCATAATTTTGGAATAACTGAAGGTAAAGATTTAAGATGAGCAATGTAGATTTAAGTGAGCAGGAATTGATCCGACGGAGTTCGTTGCAGAAACTGCGGGACCTGGGAATCAATCCTTATCCGGCCAATGAATTTAAAACCAACACGACTGCAAATAAAATACTCACCACTTATAATCCTGATATTCCCAATCTCCAGGAGGTAGTTTTTGCCGGAAGATTAATGTCCCAGCGCATTATGGGTAAAGTCTCTTTCGGTGAACTTCAGGACGAAACCGGACGGATTCAGATCTATATCAGCCGCGATGAAATCTGCCCAGGAGAGGATAAAACACTTTATAATGAAGTGTTTAAGAAATTGCTCGACATTGGCGATATCATTGGAGTGATGGGATATGTATTTATCACTCAGATGGGTGAGACAACCATTCATGTAAGAGAGTTTGTTCTGCTTAGTAAATCCATAAAACCGTTGCCTGTTGTAAAAGAGAAAGAGGGTAAGACCTTTGATGCCTTTACCGATCCTGAACAGCGTTATCGTCAGCGGTACCTTGATCTGATTGTTAATCCTCACGTTAGGGATACATTCCTGAAGAGGACCAAAATCATTAATCAGATGCGTGAATTCTTCAACGAACGCGGTTATCTGGAGGTTGAAACACCTGTTTTACAGCCAATTCCGGGAGGAGCTGCTGCCCGCCCATTCATTACCCATCATAATGCCCTCAATATGCCACTCTATCTTAGGGTGGCTAATGAATTGTATTTAAAACGATTGATAGTGGGTGGATTCGAGGGGGTCTATGAATTTTCGAAAGACTTCCGGAATGAAGGGATGGACCGGACCCATAATCCTGAATTTACCGTGATGGAGATCTATGTAGCCTACAAAGACTACAACTGGATGATGGATTTCACCGAAGAGATGATTGAACGGGTTACCATTGCATTGCATGGTAAGACTGCCATTCCGGTTGGCGACAAGGAGATCGACTTTAAACGTCCTTTTAAACGGATCACCATGTTCGAATCGATCAGGGAACATACCGGTTACGATATTTCAGAGATGGATGAGGAAGCCTTGCGTGAAGTTTGCAGGAAGACCGGGGTCGAATTTGACAATACAATGGGGAAGGGCAAACTGATTGATGAGATTTTTAGCGAAAAATGTGAGGAATCTTATATCCAACCAACATTTATTACCGATTATCCGATTGAGATGTCACCACTATGCAAAAGGCACCGCAATAATCCTGAGCTCACAGAAAGGTTTGAACTGATGGTAAACGGAAAAGAACTTTGTAATGCCTATTCCGAATTAAACGATCCGATTGACCAACTCGGACGATTTCAGGACCAGCTCAGGTTGTCTGAAAAAGGAGATAACGAAGCCATGTTTATTGACCTCGATTTTGTGCGGGCACTCGAATACGGGATGCCCCCTACCTCAGGGATGGGGATTGGAATCGACAGATTGACCATGTTGCTGACTAATTCTGCATCGATTCAGGATGTGCTGCTATTTCCCCAAATGAAACCTGAAAAAAGAGCCGAAGAAGATCCGGCTGAAAAATATATCGAATTAGGAATCCCAGCCGAATGGGTTGAGGTTCTGATGAAAATGGGATATAAGAAGGTATCCCAGCTCAAAGAGGTAAAGCCAGGTAAATTATTCAACGATTTATGTGGGTTTAACAAGAAAAATCAACTTGGATTGCCAAATCCTGCAGCAAACGATGTGTCAAATTGGTTAAATTAATGCGTCGGGAAAATGACTGAAATTAACGAGAAAAGTCGGGTTGCTATTATTGGAAGCGGAAGTTGGGCTACTGCACTGGCTAAGATTCTAATCTATAACCTACCCGAACTAAATTGGTTTATCCGCAAGGAGGAGAATATCGAGCTTTTCAAAAAGTTCCGGCATAATCCCAATTACCTGCGTTCCGTAGAGTTCGAGATGTCACGGATTAATTTCTATTCCGACATCAACAAAATTGTTGAAGACTCAGATATCCTGGTCTTCGTTACCCCTTCAGCCTTTCTCAAGGATACACTTAGTCATCTGAAAGTAAACATTGGATCAAGGTATGTAATTTCAGCAATAAAGGGGATTATTCCGGATGATAACCTGGTGGTAGGTGAATTCTTTCATGAGTTCTACGACGTGCCATTCGATCAGTTCGGGGTTATCGCCGGACCGTGTCATGCGGAAGAAGTGGCTCGGGATCTCCTCTCCTATCTGACTATTGCCAGTCCTGATGTGAAACGGGCAAGGCAATTTGCCATGTTGCTCGAAGGTCCTTCCATTCGCACCCATATTTCAGATGATATCTGGGGAACCGAATATTCTGCTGTATTGAAGAATATAATGGCTATTGCAGCAGGAATTTCCCACAGCCTTCGGTACGGAGATAACTTCCAGGCGGTACTTATGTCGAACGCCATTCAGGAAATCAAACGATTTGTTGATACCGTTCATCCCATAACCCGCGACATTAAATCCTCAGCTTACCTGGGTGACTTGCTTGTTACCGGATATTCCCATTTTTCGAGGAACCGGGCCTTTGGGACTATGATTGGCAAAGGGTATACCGTCCGGTCAGCCATGCTCGAAATGGACATGATCGCAGAAGGTTATTATGCAACAAAATGTATCAAAGAGCTTAATTTGCAATATCATATCAATATGCCAATCACCGATTCGGTTTATAATATCATATACGAGAACATATCCCCGGCCATTGAAATCCGGTTATTAACAGAACATTTGCGCTAATCCATTTTTATATGAAGAATATTTCATTAGATCTTGAAAAAATCTACAATTTCATCCCTTCCGAAGAGATTGTAGCTTACAAAAAAGCTTCTGAGCAGCAGAATATTGCACTCCGTGATAAAACCGGAAAAGGAAATGATTTCCTGGGGTGGGTTGACCTCCCCTCTTCCATTTCGGAATCACTTTTAGAGGAAGTTGAGAAAGTATCGTTAAAACTCCAGTCAAAACATCTTGAAGTATTTGTGGTTATAGGAATCGGTGGTTCTTATTTGGGAAGTAAGGCCGTTATAGATGCCCTTTCCGACTCGTTTGCACAAATAAAAGGGAGTTTTGAAGCTCCGTTAGTCCTTTTTGCCGGGCAAAATATCAGCGAGGACTACTTGTTTGAATTACGGGACTTGCTCGAAAATAAAGAGTGGGCATGTGCCATCATCTCCAAATCGGGAACCACAACTGAGCCGGCCCTGGCATTCAGATTGCTGAAACAAGACCTCGAAGACCGGTATGGAGTTGAAGAGGCACGCAAAAGAATCATTGCGATCACTGACAGTGAGCGCGGAGCCTTGAAAACACTGGCTAAGGAAGAGGGATATAAAACATTTGTGATTCCAGACGATATTGGTGGCCGCTATTCGGTATTAACTCCTGTTGGTCTCATTGCCATAGCTATAGCCGGATTCGATATCCGTGAATTGGTTAACGGTGCAAAATCGATGGAAGTTGCCTGCGAAGCAGATGTACCTTTCGAAGAAAATATAGCAGCTCAATATGCTGCAGCAAGGAATGCGCTTTACAAAAGCGGGAAAAAGGTGGAAATTATGGTTAACTTTAACCCTAAGCTTCACTTCTTTGCCGAATGGTGGAAACAGCTTTACGGCGAAAGCGAAGGTAAAGAGCTTAAAGGGATCTTCCCTGCAAGTGTCGATTTTTCGAGCGACCTCCACTCCATGGGGCAATATATTCAGGAAGGAGAACGCATTCTGTTTGAAACCGTCTTATCCGTTGAAAACGTGAATAACGAAGTGCTGGTTCCGGAAGATAAGGCAGATCTGGATAAATTGAATTTTCTTGCAGGTAAAAGGGTCGACTATGTCAATAAAATGGCAGAATTGGGAACAAGTATCGCCCATGTCGACGGAGGTGTTCCCAATATTCGGATCAACATTCCGCAATTAAACGAATATTATCTCGGACAATTGATCTATTTTTTCGAGATAGCCTGTGGAATAAGCGGTTATCTGCTTGGTGTGAACCCATTTGATCAACCCGGAGTAGAAGCATACAAAAAAAACATGTTTGCCCTGCTTGAAAAACCAGGCTTTGAAAATGAAACTGCGGCAATTAAAGCTCGGATTTAAAAGAGGTATTTAAAATCTGCAAAATAACGACTGGGCGCAAAGTGGTGATTTATTATAAATTACACTTTGCGCTTTCGTCTTTTTATAAACCTTTGATCAGGGGTCTCCCGAATCAGCAGGATGCGGGTTTACCGATTTTTTGTATTTCTTTGCATTTAGTGCGAAATAATTTTTTTTGAGATGAGGCATTTGATGATACCTTTGATATTTCTCTTTTTAGCCTCCTGTGGCTGGCATCTCCCGCAGGGCACTACATCGGGTTTGATTAAAAAGGAAGATTCGTTCGCGGATCCTGCAAAAATCTCACAGTTGAAGCTCACGAACGCACTGCAATACCACCAGGCCCTGGAACATCTTGATCCTGTGGATTTAGCATCACTCAGTGCTGCCCGTACACTCATCAGCAATTGTGTTTCAGATAGCCTTACCCGCGATTCGATGTTTGTTGATTTCAACGGATTCCTGAATAACCTTGCCGCATCCTATCTCGAAAATAATGAAATGGTTGCAAATCAACTCGCGAATTCTCCTGCGTCTGAAACCGTTAATACCTTAAAAACCTCGTTTGCGGCCAACGGACTGTTACTGTATTCCCGGGAAGGATCATTTTCCCTGGAACCTCAAACCAAATTTCTATTGCAACAATTCGGGAACGTGTTATCGGGTGCCTATTGCGAATTCTTGTCCATCGGTTGCCGGGAACAGGAAGCAGAATTTGAAAAGGAGGGGAAGATTCAGGTATCAGCAGATTCGTTGGTCAACCGTATATTAACCTGGGAAAATTTCATTCAACGGAATCCCGGCTTTATTTCAATCAGGATCGCAAAGGAGAATTACGCGCATTACCTGAGTCAGTTTCTTGCCGGGGCAGACAATTCCAGGGCGTTTGATCCGGAAACCAACCATCTGAATGACAGCTTAAAAGTCACTTTCGAATCTTTCGTTGCGAAAAATCCTGAAAGTAGTAGTGGCCAGCTGGTAAAAGCATACCTTGAAATGCTAAAATCCAATGATTTCATTTATTGCGACAAAGTTGATTCCTTTTTGCTTGAAAAAGTTTATCATTGAGCGTTAATTGATGATAATGAAAATAAGAATAAAACTGCCTATCTCTTTCAGTCAAGTAAAAACATTTAACTTTGCATTTGCCATCAGTAATGTATTAATATGTCATCATTAAAAAAATGTCAATATGTTTACAATTGTCATTGTTAGTGCTTTTGTCGTTTTCTACTATTGGTTTATCTTTCGAATAAATTTTTACCCCTCCTTTGTTAGATTAAATTTATGGGCGGAAGATGAAAATATTGATACAGTTGGTTACCTCTGGTTCATAAAAAATGGGACATTAATTTGGTTCTTATTTGTATTTACTGGTTGGATGGTAAAGGAAATTTTTGAAATATCTGATGGATGGTATGTTAGTTATTTTGTGATTACAACAATTTGTTTGGCTGTTATATTAACTATTGGAGGGAAACAATTTGCTTATCCCAAACCAGAAGATGTACCAATTGAGTTTCAGGTGGCTAATACAAGAAAGAACCCTTTTTTATCCGGAATTCTTGCTGCAATTATTCTAGTAGGCACTTTATTATTCACCTATTTAGGCTATATGGAGTCTGC
>Ga0364880_10028_pt1 | contig 105149 bp, 105 predicted proteins | sample ExccelJu500001D3_5_FD_206927 | JGI IMG/M metagenome (GOLD analysis project Ga0364880, IMG submission 206927) | Enriched cells from Trout Bog Lake Hypolimnion, Wisconsin, USA - BchlTB.July30.5000.01.D3 | ecosystem: Environmental > Aquatic > Freshwater > Lake > Hypolimnion/Profundal zone | place... | reverse complement strand
AAGAAGCTTTGGACAAAGCGCATGCTGAAATGAAAAAGCTTAAGTTGATGTCTCCCATGTCTGCGGAAGCAAGTGTTGTCCGTAACTATATTGAGACATTGGTGAGTCTTCCTTGGAAGAAAAAAACTAAAATTCATAAAGATTTAGTTGAAGCACAGCGTATTCTAGATGAAGACCACTTTGGACTTGAAAAAGTAAAAGAACGTATTGTCGAATATCTCGCTGTACAACAGCGCGTTGATAAGTCAAAAGCACCAATTCTATGTTTGGTTGGGCCTCCAGGCGTAGGTAAGACTTCGCTTGGTCAAAGTATTGCTAAAGCGATTAACCGTAAGTTTGTCCGCGTTGCTTTAGGTGGAGTGCGTGACGAGTCAGAAATTCGTGGTCATCGTCGTACCTATATCGGCTCTATGCCAGGTAAAATTTTGCAAAGTATGGCAAAGGTTTCCGTTAAAAACCCATTATTTTTATTGGATGAAGTAGATAAGATGGGGCAAGACATGCGCGGAGATCCTTCATCAGCTTTGTTAGAGGTACTGGATCCAGAACAAAATCATACCTTTGTTGATCATTACGTTGAGGTTGAATACGACCTATCAGATGTCATGTTTGTAGCCACATCGAATTCTCTCAATATTCCAGAAGCTTTGATGGATCGTATGGAGATTATTCGACTTGCTGGATACACGGAAGATGAAAAATTAAACATTGCGATGCGTTACTTAGTGCCGAAACAATTAAAAGCTCATGGGTTGAAGGTGAGTGAAATTGATATCACTGAGGCATCAGTACAAGAAATTATTCGTTTCTACACCCGAGAAGCTGGCGTTCGTAGCCTAGATAGAGAAATCTCTAAGATTTGTCGAAAAGTTGTGAAGGATATTTTGACAACAAAATTATCTTTAACTAAAGATGCCAAAGTTGAGCAGATTGTTGTGACGCCAGAAACGATAGAAAATTACCTTGGTGTTCAACGCTTCGACTATGGTTTGGCTGCTAAAGAAAATCAAGTGGGCCAAGTCACTGGTTTGGCTTGGACGCAAGTAGGCGGCGATTTGCTTACCATTGAGTCAGTTGCAATGCCTGGAAAAGGTAAAATGATTACCACTGGTAAGTTGGGTGATGTCATGCAAGAGTCTATTCAGGCTGCAATGAGTGTGGTCCGAAGTCGCGCTAAACGCTTGGGAATTCTTGAAGATTTTTACGAAAAGAACGACATCCATATCCATTTTCCTGAAGGGGCAACCCCTAAAGATGGCCCAAGTGCAGGTATTGGTATTACAACAGCCATGGTTTCAGTTTTGACAGGTATTCCTGTTCGTGCTGATGTTGCGATGACAGGTGAAATTACGTTGAGGGGTGAGGTGTTACCAATTGGCGGTTTGAAAGAAAAGTTATTGGCAGCTCATCGTGGAGGCATTAAAACGGTCTTGATTCCTGATCAAAATATCAAAGATCTAACAGAAATCCCTGAGAACGTAAAAAATTGCCTTGAAATTCATCCTGTTAAATGGATAGATGAAGTATTAGAGTATGCGTTAGAAAGAATGCCAGAGCCCGCCCAAGAAATGGTGGCGAATCCAGAGGTTGTGGTTGATGATAAAGAAGTTGAAGTTGTCACGATAACCAAACATTAAGCGATTTTTTGCGGTTAATAGCTTGACACAGTCTTTTGACACTTGATATAAAGTAAATTGGCAGGGAGATTTATAGCCTGTTATATAAATAAAATCGAAAGGGGATACAAGTGAATAAATCAGAGCTAATTGACCAAATCGCAAAAGCCGCTGGAATCTCAAAGGCTGCTGCAGGTCGTGCATTGGACGCAACAACATCTGCAGTGACTGGCGCATTGAAAAAAGGTGATTTAGTCACCCTTATTGGCTTCGGTACATTTTATGTGGGTAAACGTGCTGCTCGTAACGGCCGCAATCCTCGTACTGGCGCAACAATTTCTATCAAAGCAGCAAATTCTCCTAAATTTAGGGCTGGTAAAGCACTTAAAGATGCTGTAAACTAGCGGTCTTCGTTGGTTAACGAATGGGTGATTAGCTCAGTTGGTAGAGCGTCGCCCTTACAAGGCGAATGTCGGCGGTTCGACCCCGTCATCACCCACCATTCAACCAGCGAAAAAAGTCGTTACATTCATTTAGAATGTGCCGCAAAGTTTTGGAGTGGTAGTTCAGTTGGTTAGAATACCGGCCTGTCACGCCGGGGGTCGCGGGTTCGAGTCCCGTCCACTCCGCCACGAATTACCTAGTGTTTAAAAGCATGTAGTGATTCAACAAAAAGCCCCGCGCAAGCGGGGCTTTTTGTTTTTTACTTTCTCTGTAGGCCTTCTCATTGGGTATTTTCATTAGCAGCTTGGTGAAGCTTTTCGCGAAGTCCGAACAGGATTGAGCAGTTCGCAGTGAAGTTAGAATCCCCTGAATTTATTCATGGGGAGTAACAACAGTTTGCGCGTAAAACCTCGCCATTAATGCCAGGATGATGTCAATAGCTTGCAATTCTTCATTGGCTTGCCTTAAGTCTGTCAAGGAAAACTCTTGTATGGTATATTTACTAATTATTTACAATTTAATGCGCAGTCAATTTATGCTTGTTTTAAATAGTTTTATTAGAACTTTTTTACAGGTTTAATGACTTAAAAAGTGCATTTACTTAATCAATCGAAGGTGTAATAGTTATGTTGGAAGTTATTCGGGCACATTCTAAAGGATGGATGGCAAAGCTGATCCTAACTTTGATCACAGTGCCATTTGCATTGTTTGGGATTGATGCCTATTTGAAAGATGCAGGCGCTGGCGCTTCAGTTGCTAAGGTTGATGGAGCTACTATTTCTATTCAGGAGTATCGCAACGCGATGCAAAGTCTAAGAGACAGACTCCAAAAAGAAAACCCTAAAGATATTGGTGCCTTAGATTCTCCAGAAGTTAAGCAGTCGGTATTAGATCGATTAATTAACACACGCCTATTGAATGCAGAGGTGGCTCATAGCAACTTCAAAGTAACGAATGAGCAATTAGCACAATTTATTACTAGTCTGCCAGAGTTCCAACAAGGCGGTAAGTTCTCTCAAGAAGTTTATGACAAGCTATTGAGTCAAAATCAAATGACGCCATCTCAGTTTGAGAACAAAATGCGAGGCGAAATGTTGTTACAACAAGCACGTGATGGTGTTCCTGGTTTAGCATTCTCAGCACCTGCAGTTGAAAATGCTGTACTTAGTATCGAACATCAACAACGTGAAGTGTCTGTTGCGGAAATTAAAACGGCTGATTTTATTTCACAAGTGAAAGTCGATCCATCTGAGGTTCAGGCTTATTACAACAAACATAAAGATAAATTCAAAGTCCCTGAGCAAGTAAAACTTGAGTTTGTCATGATGTCTGCCAATACGCTCATTCCAAAAATGCAAACGACCGAAGAAGAAGCAAAAAAATTCTATGATGAAAATGCTTCAAAATTCCAAGGTAATGAACAGCGTCATGCTAGTCATATTCTCATTGGTGTTTCGGCGACTGCCTCACCAGAAGCAAAAGCTGAAGCTAAGAAAAAAGCTGAGCAAGTGTTAGCTGAAGTTAAGAAAAATCCTGCAAAATTTGCTGAACTAGCTAAAAAATATTCTCAAGATCCAGGCTCTGCTGAAAAAGGTGGTGATTTAGGTACTTTTGGACGTGGCTCTATGGTAAAACCGTTTGAGGATGCTGTTTTTGCAATGAAACCTGGTGATATCAGTGGGTTAGTGCAATCTGATTTTGGTTATCACATTATTAAACTGAACGAAATTGCTGGTCAAGGTCAAGGTTATGATGCGTTGAAACCGCAAATCCGTGCAGAGTTAATGTATCAAAAAGCATTGGCTAAATTCTCTGAGCAAGCTGAAGCGTTCAGTGCAATGGTTTATGAGCAATCAACGAGCTTACAACCAGCAGCAGATGCTTACGGTATTCCTATTCAGAAAACGGAATGGTTGACCTATGCAGATGGTGCCAAATTCTTCAAAAGCGATAAGTTAATGACTTTGGTGTTTACAAATGAAGTGCTTAAAGATAAACGCAATACTGAAGCAGTTGAAGTCTCTAATAACACTTTGGTTTCTGCCCGTGTTATTGATTATAAACCATCAGCACCTCGTAGCTTTGATGAGGTTAAAGGTGGAATTGAAGACTTGTTAAAAATTGAGAAAGCTACCAAATTGGCGATCGATAAAGGCACTTCATCTCTTGCTGCACTTAAAGATGGGAAGTCTGCAACTGGCCTTGATTGGATTCCTCCAGTCACGGTAGACCGTAAGAACGCACAAGGCTTAACAGATTTGACAATGTCGAATGTGTTTAAGATTGATACAGCAAAGTTACCTGCTTATGCTGGCGTGGCTGACAGTCAAAAAGGGTATTTGTTGATTAAAGTGAGTGCGGTTCAAAATAAACTGGCTGATGAAGAGTCTAAGAAAAATGCATTGCTTGATTTAAGAACTGCAATGGCTTCTGAATACTCATCTGCTTATATTGCTTCATTAAAAGCCAATAAGAAAATTTTTGTGAATTCCCGCTTAATGATGAGCGATAGCGCACAAACTCAATAGTGTAAAGATAACAAAAAAGGCCGTCTTAGGACGGCCTTTTTTGTGCAAATAATAGTTATTTCAAGTTAATCTACGATTCCTGCAGCAGTGATATTCATGCCGCCATCCACATAAGTAATTTCGCCAGTAACGCCAGATGCTAAATCGCTACATAAGAAAGCTGATACATTGCCTACTTCTTCAATCGTTACATTACGACGAAGTGGAGCGTGCTTTTCGTTGAATCCTTGCATCTTATCGAAGTCCGCGATACCTGATGCAGCAAGGGTTTTAATTGGGCCTGCAGACACAGCATTCACACGAATACCCTTAGGGCCTAAACTTTGAGCCATGTATCGTACATTTGCCTCTAAGCTGGCTTTAGCAACGCCCATGACATTATAGTTAGGCAGTGTGCGTTCAGCGCCTAAGTAGCTAATGGTGAGTAAGCTGCCATTGCGTCCTTCCATCATTGGCATCGCAGCTTTAGCAAGCGCTGCAAAGCTGTAAGAGCTGATATCGTGAGCGATACGGAAATAGTCTCGCGTTACTTTTTGTAAATAGTCACCATCAAGCGCATCTTTAGGAACGAAAGCAACTGAATGCACGATCACATCAATACCATCCCAATGTTTAGCGAGTGCGGGGAATAGCGCATCAATTTGTTCATCGCTACCAACGTCACATGGCAATACGATATTTGAATCAAACTCAGCGGCCAATTTTTTGACGCGGTCTTCAAATTTATCCATTTGGTAGGTAAAGGCAAGTTCAGCACCTTCACGCTTCATTGCTTCAGCAATGCCGTAGGCAATTGAACGATTGCTTAATAGACCAACGATTAATACACGTTTTCCAGTGAGGAATCCCATGAGTAGCTTTCCTTAAAAGTCAAAAATTCTATTTGTTATTCGAAGTTCTTGGGTCTAACGCATCGCGCAGACCTTCACCAAGCAAATTATAACCCATCACGGTAATTAATATGGCAAGGCCAGGAAAGAGAGAGAGCCACCATGCAAACTCGATATACTCTTTACCATCAGTAAGGATATTTCCCCACGATGCTTGCGGAGCTTGAACACCCAACCCCAAAAAGCTTAATCCAGATTCAACTAATACCGCACTTGCAATACCGAGCACTGAGCTGACTATAATTGGCGTAAGGCTATTAGGAAGTAGTTGTTTAAAAATCAAACGGCTATCTTTGGCGCCTAGTGTTTGAGATGCCAGCACAAACTCACGATTTCTAAGGCTTAAAAATTCTGCGCGCACCAAACGTGTTACTCCCATCCAAGAGGTGAGGCCGATCACGATCATGATGTTCCAGATAGAGGGCGTTAGGAATGCGATGACAGCTAATATTAAAAAGAAAGTTGGAATGGACAACATAATATCAACTAAACGCATAATGATGGTATCTACCCAGCCACGATAGAAGCCTGCTATCGCACCTAGAACAATGCCAATAATAGTGGCAATCCCTACTGCTACGATCCCAACTAAAAGCGATATGCGTGCGCCAAATAGCATTCGGGAGTAAACATCACGTCCAAGACCATCAGTGCCCATTAAGTGGGTTGATGAGGGGGAAAGTAAAATGTGTTTAACGTTAATTGCATCAGGGTCAAATGGCGCAATCAAAGGTGCAAGTATCGCCATGATGGAAATAAAACCAATTACAATTAATCCAGCTAAGGCTAATGGATTTTTAAGGATGGCGTTCATTGTGCCACTCCTTTTCGAACTCTTGGATCAGCCCAAGCGTAAGCTAAATCTGCTAAAAGGTTACCAATTAAAGTAAGTGCCGAACCAATAGTAAGAATACCCATGATTACTGGGAAGTCACGCATCAACACAGCATCATAAAAAAGTTTGCCCATGCCTGGAATAGCGAAAATAGATTCAGCAATCACAGAGCCACCAATTAGGCCTGGGATAGAAAGACCGAAGATGGTGATTAAAGGAAGTAGAGCATTTCTGAGCGCATGCTTATAAACAACGGTATTTTCAGGAAGTCCCTTTGCTCTCGCGGTAGTAATATAGTCTTGATGAAGGACATCCAGCATGCCGTTACGAACAAAGAGTGAAATGCCAGCGAGCCCCGTGAGTCCAGAAATTAAAATGGGCAGTGTGAGGTGCTTTAGCGTATCTAACAGCTGTGCAAAGTTAGAGAGTTTCTCCGCCCCCAGGCTATGAAGCCCTGAAATAGGCAGCCAATTATGGCTTACTCCGGTCCAGTACATCAGCATCAATGCTAGCCAGAAGCTTGGAATAGCAAAGCCAATAAACACAAAAATGGTAATTGATCGATCGGGCATTTTGTTTTGAGTAAGAGCTGAAATCACTCCTAATGGCAATGCTATTGCAATAATAAGGCTTAAGCTTAAGACGTTAATGAGCAGGGTAATGGGAAGCGCTTCTTGAATCATGCCTTTTGTAACATTGCCATCCTTATCTGTTTCTTGCCAGAACACAGGGCTCTGATGGCTAGCGAAGGAGTGTCCAAAATCTAGTGTAGACATCCGTTTTAGCCATAATCCATATTGCACAATGACTGGCTTATCTAGGTTGTATAGCTCTCGGAGTTTTTGGCGTGACTCTTCACTCGTCTTGGGATTAAAGCTTGCTTCAGTGGAAGTAATGTCTCCAGGGGCTAGATGCATAATTAAAAATGAAATTAGGCTAATCCCAACAAGCAGAGGCACCATCCAGAATAAACGGTTTAAAAGGTATTTAAGCATAATTAGTCCGCACTCATTTCATTGCGCCTTAGTGGTGCAGGGATGTACCATTCGTAAGAGTTATGACCAATGCCTGCTGGCGGTGCAGGGTCGTCAATTCCTTTCACCCGTTTATGAATGGCCGTCAATCCATAGCCTGCAAATAAGTAAACGACAGGGCTGTCTTCTAACAAAATCTCTGAAAACTCGTGATAAATTTTCATGCGCTTATCAGGGTTTAACTCTAGTCTGCCGGCTTCTAGTAATTTATCAACCTTGGGGTTATTGTAGCCAATAAAATTGAACTGGCCTGGTGCTTGTTGGGAAGAGTGCCAGATGTTGAATTGGTCTGGTTCTAAACCCAGGCCCCAGCCAAGCAATACAACATTAAAGTCACCAGTTTTAATAAAGCGGCTAATAAACGTTGCCCATTCCACGACGCGGATTTTTACATCAATCCCAATTTCTTTTAATCGCCGTTGAATTAATACTGCACTCATTTCACGTTCTTTGTTTTGATTGGTCAGTATTTCAAAACTCAAAGGTTTGCCATCACGGTCTAAGATGCCATCATGATCGTGGTCTTCAAAGCCAGCTTCTTTTAGCAAAGCTAGGGCTTTTTGAGGGTCGTAAGGGTAAGGTTTTAATTTAGGATTACTCCAACGAGTACCTGGTTTGTATGGAGAGGCAACTGGCAGGCCTAGGCCTAATAAGACGCCATCAATGATTTCTTGCTTATCAATTGCGTAATTAATGGCTTGTCTAACTCGAACGTCATCGAAAGGCTTGTGCTTAAGATTAAAACCTAAATAAGTATAACTGTTGCCAAGTTCTTTATATTGCGCAATTTTGTTAGTGAGGTCTGGGCGAGATGGAAAAATACGGGCATATTGAATAGAGTTTAATCCCATGGAGTCAATGTTATCTGCCATTAACTCTAGAAACTGCGCGGCACGATCAGGGATGATGCGCGATACGAGGCGGTCAATTTTTGCTTGTCCTTGGGTGGCATTGGGATTGCGTTTAAGGCTAATACTTTCTCCTTTTTTCCATTGGTCGAGTTGATAGTAATGGCTGCCAACAGGGTTGCGAGAAAACGGTGTGTTGTTGATGTCTTGGTCTTTAAGTAAATGTTTAGGCAGTATATGTAAGCCAGACCAAGAATCTAAAGCTGGGGCATAGGGTTGCGCATAGGTTACTTTGAAAGTGTTTTCATCAGGCGCCTCAGCTTTTTTGACGAGTTTATAATCAGCTCCGTAAGGCGATCGTGTCTTGTCATCCGTCACTGTTTGCCAAGTAAATAATACATCATCGCTTGTCAGTGGTTTGCCGTCGGCCCATTTAAGATTAGGCTTTAAATGAAAGGTAATAGTCTTTTGGTCTGCGGAAACGTCCCATGATTGCGCAAGCTCGCCAGTTAACTCGAGATTTTTGTCGTATTTTAATAGGCTGTTAAAAATATTTGAGGCAACAGCTGAGGCTGATGACTCGCCTGCCATCATCGCAATCAGGCCGCTTGGCTCCCCAGAAAGCGTGTCTACTAAAGTGCCTCCTGCCTCGGAAGGATAGGCTTTATTGAAATCATTAGCACTTTCAGTTTTTTGCTGACCACAGCCAATGAGCATGGTTGTTAGCAAAAAGCTAAACAAGGCTAATACCGTTTTCAGTGTTTTAGGCTTCTGTTGCATCCGCGTTTGTTGCCTTAAAGATGGAACGTTTTAGTTTACTGACCAGCTTTGTGTTTTCCGGACTTTTTGCTGGAAGGCGATTTTTTAGCACCTTCAGATTTCTTTTCTGAGGGTTTATTTAAAGAGCTTTCTTTTTTCTTATCTGCCTGTCTGACCGATTTTTTTCCTTTTTGTTTCGTATCTGATGCTTGCTGTTCGTTTTCAGATTGGGGGTTGTTTGTGTCAACAGGCGTTATATCTGGATTTCCAGCGCTATTAGGAACGAGCAACGATTGTGAGCTGCTTATTTTTTTGCCACTCGAAATATCATTAACGTCCCTTAGTTGGCTCACGTTAATGCCAAATTTTTGTGCAATTTTGTCCATTCGTTCACCACGTTTAGCATGGTATGTTTGCCAGCTAACAAGTGGTTTGTCGTAGTTGGCTAAGTTGGTTTTGAAAGTATTCGCTGCTGAAACCGGCAATAAAATCTCATGTGCATTACCTGTTTCAGTAATCACTGGGCGATTGTATTCAGGATTGAGTGATACAAATTCTTCGTAAGAAATTTCGGCCAAACTCGCTGCAAGCTTGGCATCGATTTGTTCTGGTGCGATCACCTTAGTGAAATAAGGACGATTAGGAATTTTATCAATGTTCAGTCCATAGTTTTCTGGCTGTTTCATGATGTTTTTAATGGCTTGCAGCTTAGGTACGTAATTTTTAGTCTCTTCTGGAAGAGGCAGACTCGCGTAATCTGTTGGCAAGCCTTTTTTTAAATTATGTTCAATTGCACGCTGAACTGTCCCTTCGCCAGCATTGTAAGCGGCAAGTGCCAAATCCCAGCTTCCAAACATACCGTGCAATTTTTGGAGATAGGTGAGAGCTGCATTGGTGGCGGCTGTGACGTCACGACGGTTATCAACCCACCAGTCTTGTTTTAAGCCAAAGGTTTTGCCTGTCGCGGGCATAAATTGCCATATTCCTGATGCTTTGGTGCGTGAATTTGCAACTGGGTTAAAAGCACTTTCCACCATAGGCAAAAGGGCAATTTCGCTTGGCATTCCGCGTTTTTCAACTTCAACCACAATATGGTAGAGATAGCGCTGGCTTCGGCTTATCATGCGCTTTACATAGTCAGGTCGTGATGCATACCAAGCTTCGTGGGTTCCTGTATAAGAAGATTCAATATCTGGAATGTTATAGCCACTGATAATGCGTTGACGTAAATCAGGTGCAGTTTTGTCTATATTTGTCTGCGTTTGGTCGGATGTTTGGTCAGGTAAGTAGTTGAGTACGGGATCTAGCTGTGAGTTCGGAGTGATATTAAAGCTTGGATCTAATGCTTCTCGGTTGGATGTATTGTTGTTGTCCAAAATTACAATGTAATCACCCTCGACATTGGTTTCAGCACGCGCAGATATCACTAAAAGCAGGAGTGAAAGCAATATTAATTTTAGAGGGTTTTGGTTCGTCATGAACACTTTCTAAAAGGCTTGAAAATAAGCAAAAACGGCCTGTGATAGTAGCTAAATAGAGGGGCTACAGTCAAGCAAAAATCCCTCTAAAGCTATTGAAGAAATGTGATTTAAAAGTGATTCCGCATTTGTCTCAATAATGAAAAAACCTCAATTTCATTCCCGCTTTCTAAGCCTAAAGTGCGGATAATTTCTGGTGAGTTACATCGTAAAAATGGATTTGTCGCTAGCTCCAGTTTAATTGCACTAGGAATGGTTGGTAAGTTGGCCTCTCTTAATTTGCGTGATGTGCTTATTCTTTCAATTAAATTCGGATTATTTTTTTCAACCGTCTTTGCAAATTGCAAATTATGTTCGGTGTATTCGTGAGCGCAGTACACAGCTGTATCTGGTGGAAGTTTTGCAATTTTTTGAAGTGAAGCAAACATTTGTTCTGCCGTGCCTTCAAAAAGTCTGCCGCATCCACCACCAAATAATGTGTCGCCACAGAAAATTGAATTCACGCCATAATAAGCAACGTGTCCAAGTGTATGTCCGCCCACATCAATGACTTGGAATGCAATGTCTAATTCTTTAATGTGAATTATTTGGCCTTCACTCACCGAGGTATGATTAAAGGCATAGTGTTCTTTTGCTGGCGCGAAGACTTGTGGGGAAAATGCGGTGATTAGCCTATTCACACCGCCAATATGGTCGGCATGATGGTGTGTGATTAAAATGGTGGAGAGTTTTAACCCACGTTGTTTTAATGATGTAATGACTGGTTCGGCCTCGCCTGGGTCTACAATGACAGCGTATGTCCCATTTTCAATGAGCCAAATGTAATTATCTTGAAATGCTGAAATGGGTATGATGTTAAGCATAATGCTTCATAGCGTAACATTTTCTGCAGGATTAATGGATGCTGGAAACCAATAATGAGTAAAGATTTCAATCAACCGGAGATGTTAAGTTGGCTTGATACGCCGATAGGCAGATATCTATTGGGACAAGAGCAAGACATTTTTGATGATGTGGTGAGTGATATTTTTGGATTTAATGCACTTCAGTTGGGTTTTTTGCATGCGGATTTACTTCGTAACTCACGCATTCCATTTTCAATTAAGGCTAGTGAGACGCAGGGCGATTTATTGTGCGAAACTCAGCAGTTACCGATTTTGAGTAACACGATGGATTTGGTGTTGTTGCCTCACACCCTAGATTTTAGTACAAATCCGCAACAAACCTTGAGAGAAGTTGAGCGTATCTTGATGCCGGAGGGGCATATTGTAATTACAGGGTTTAACCCCTTAAGTACTTGGGGTTTGAGAAGGTTTGTGAGTAAGCATTGCTCTTCCTCAAGTGCGCTGTGGCATGCACATTTTTTATCTTCATTACGAATTAAGGATTGGTTGAGTTTACTGGGTTTTGAGATCGTGAATTTGCGTATGGCTTGTTATAAGTTTCCTGTACAGTCCGCAACATGGATGCAACGTTTCGATGGCTTAGATAACCTTGGTAAGTTTTGTTGGCCTATGCTCGGGGGTGTATATTGTATTGTTGCAAAAAAACGGGTGTTGGGTATGCGGGTTATAAAACCGAACTGGAAACAAGTGAAATTTAAACATGGATTAGCAATCTCACCCTCAAAAAAGGATGATGTATCCAGTCATGTAACAAAAACAAAGAAGAAGGTTTAGGTGTGTCTGAAAAGTTATCTGAGGTAGTCGTCATATACGCTGATGGCGCATGCAAAGGGAATCCTGGCCCTGGTGGTTGGGGTGCATGGATCATCATGGGTGGGCATTCAAAAGAGCTGTGTGGTGGTGAGTTAGTAACTACGAATAACCGCATGGAATTAATGGCTGTGATTCGTGCACTGCAGGCATTAAAGCGGACTTGTAACGTTAAAATTTATACTGATTCAGTTTATGTGCAAAAAGGCATGACTGAATGGATTGAGGGTTGGAAAAAACGCGGATGGCGGACGGCGGACAAGAAGCCGGTCAAGAACGATGATTTGTGGCAAATGTTGGACGCCATTGCAGAGCAACATAAGATTGAATGGTTATGGGTTAAAGGACACGCAGGCGACGTTGGGAATGAGCGAGCAGATGCTTTAGCTAACCAAGGTGTTGCCCAAGTGATGCAAGGTTAGATAAAAAAATTGAAAGTAAATAAATGAGACAAGTTTTCTTAGATACAGAAACCACGGGCTTATATCCAGCGCAAGGGCATCGCGTTATTGAAATAGCCGCAGTTGAGGCAATTAATCGACGTGTTACTGACAATCATTTTCACGTTTACTTAAACCCCGATCGAGAAATTGATGCTGCGGCCCAGGAGGTTCATGGGATTACGTTAGATTTTTTGCAGGACAAGCCTCGTTTTCTGGATGTGGTGAGTGAGTTTTTAGATTTTGTCTCGGGTGCGGAACTTGTTATTCATAACGCGCCATTTGACATTGGTTTTTTAAATGCAGAGTTGGGCAAGATAGACCGTGAAAATATAGAAAAAACGGCGGGCAATATCATTGATACCCTAAAAATGGCTAAAGACATGCGACCAGGGCAACGTAATAACTTGGATGCATTGTGTCGTCATTATGGCATTGATAATTCAAGGCGTACGTTACATGGCGCTTTACTTGATGCTGAGTTGCTCGCCGAGGTTTATATGGCGATGACTCGAGGCCAAGATAGCTTAATGATGGATATGCTTGGGGATGAACCGTCACATCAAGAAGAGGGTGGTGCTTTGGCGCCAATGAGTCTAAAAGTGTTGACAGCGACACCAGATGAGCTTGCGGAGCACGAGGCTTATATAAGCGCACTTAATAAAGGTGATAATCTTTGGTTGAGGCCTTTGAATAAGCCAGCCACAGAATAATTAACTTAGTGCGTCTGCCCAACTGTTAGGGGTTTCATAGAGCCTTACGCGTTCTAGTTTTAGATGGTTGCCGTAAACATCTTGATATTGACTGTTGAGTATTCGAAAAGCTTCCGCAGCCATATTTTCAGCCGTTGGGACGCTATTCATGATTACGGTCTTGTGATTGGGTAAGGTGTTCAAAAAATTTAAAATTTCCGTATCGCCTTTGTAGACCAAGAACGCATGATCCCATACATCCACCACAGATTTCTTCGCGATGGCTTTAACATCTGAAAAGTCCATAACCATCCCATTATCAGAAGAGTTTTCTTGCTGAATAATGTCGCCAGATAGTGTGATTTCCATGGCGTAACGATGCCCATGAAGATTTTTGCATTGGCTTTTGTGGCAGGGAATACGGTGCCCTGAGTCGAATTCGAGTCGTGTAGTAATTTGCATAATCTAGATTATATCAGTTTCTAATACGGCTAAATTTTGGCTTTGCCGATTTCTAGGCTCAGGCCTTGATAGAAGTAAAGACGTGCGGGAGATATTTTGCCTGATTCCATCGCATTCATCACTGCACAATCTGGCTCATGGATATGTTTGCAATTATTGAAGCGACATTTGCCTAAATAAGGTCTGAATTCAATAAAAGCACGCTCTAACTCTTCAAGACTTAAATGATTTAAACCAAACTCTTGCAAGCCTGGTGAGTCAATTAAATCGCTCGTTTCATCCAAATGATACAAGTGTGCCGCAGTAGTGGTGTGCTTACCGCTATCTAATACTTCAGAAACCTCTTGTGTGCGAACCGCAGACTCTGGAAGTAGGGCATTAACAATGGTTGATTTTCCCATCCCCGATTGTCCAACGAGCACACTGACTTTTCCTGCCAACCATTGTCTTAGAGGAAGGATATCCTGTTTTGCTGATAAAGGTTGCACTTGGTAGCCTAAGTCTTGGTATACCTTAAGCAGTTTCATCGCTTCTGAATTGTCTGCCAAATCACATTTGTTGAGCACAATTAATGCGTTGATGCCTGCAGCTTCGGCAGCGATGAGGCAACGATTAAGAAGGGCCTCATAAAAGCTTGGGGTGGTTGCCAGCACAATAATAACTTGAGTGATGTTAGAGGCGAGTATTTTTGTTTTATAAGCATTACTTCGGAAAAGTAGGCTTGTACGTGGGTAAAGTTTTTCGACGACACCCTCAAGCGTATCAGTCATTTTTACATCTACTTGATCGCCACAAGCTAAATCATTTTTTTTGCCGCGAGTGACACAACTTATGTATGTGCCATCTTTGAGTTCGATGCCATAGCGCTTGCCATAAGAGGCGATAACTTGACCTTGTTGCAGGGGATGGTTGGACAAAAGACTATTTTTCGAAATGATAGTATGTTTGATTGAGGTAGCTTGCGACATCGAGCTCTTCATCTTCAAACCATTTTAATCCTAGCATGGTATTGCAATTTCTAACTTGCGCTTTTAATCCACGCGAAGTTTTCACCAAACGATTTTCTCGCATGTAAATCGCTGAGCCATCACCACCAAAGCTACTAGCGTGGCAGGAAATACAGTTTTTCTGTAACAAAGCTTTACCATTGACTGGGTTCCCTCCTTGATACAGATCCGAATATTGGTCAGCATTAGCGACGTTTATGCTCATCAAGGCGAGTAGGAGGGCTATTTTCAAAAGCTTTGCCATTGAATTATCTGTCCTTTTGAACTTGCCAGTTATTCATTTGTAAGCTTTGCGATACGAATATTTGCTGGCGGATGAGAATCATAAAAGCTAGAGTGTAACGGGTCTGGGGTTAAGGTAGAAGCGTTATCACGATAAAGCTTAACTAATGCCTCAACTAAATGTTTTGCACTTGCGTGTTTTGCAGCATATGCATCTGCTTCAAATTCATTTTTACGTGAATAGTTTGCCATGATAGGGCGAAGCACAAATAGGAAAGTAGGACTTACAAGTAAAAATAAAATAAGTGTCATGTAGCTACTCATATCGTTAACGCCCAAGCCAAGGAAAAACCAATTTTGATCTTTTAAGAAACCTAATAATGCCAAGCCTAAGAAGCTCATTGCAAACATCATCACAATGCGTTTAATGACGTGTTTGTGTTTGAAGTGACCTAACTCATGTGCAAGAACTGCCTCGATTTCATCCGCATTTAAGCGCTCCAAAAGAGTATCAAAAAATACCACGCGTTTGTTTTTACCAAATCCTGTGAAATAAGCATTTCCATGGCTACTCCGCGCAGAGCCATCCATCACAAATAAACCTTGTGATTTAAAACCACACTTTGCCAATAAAGCTTCAATACGACTTTTTAAAGCTTCATCTGCCAGAGGTGTAAATTTATTAAAAATGGGCGCTATAAAAGTTGGATAAATGGCGAGTACTAATAAATTGAAAACACTCCATACTACCCAAAGATAAAGCCACCAATATTCGCCAGCGCTTTCCATCAGCCATAATGCTGCAAATAGAATAGGGGCACCAAGTGCGATGCCTAAAATGGTTTGTTTAATGATATCGCCCACATACATAACGCGCGTCATTTTGTTAAAACCAAAATGCGCGTCAATGACAAAGGTTTTGTAGTAGTCAAAGGGGGTGTCAATGATTCCGCTGATCATCAGCGCACTTAAAATCACCAATGCGCCTCTCAGCATTTCATGATCGGGCATCAACTCTCGCCAGACATAATCTATCCACTGCAATCCTCCACCCCAAGTATATGTGAGGAGCAAGGCTGCTTGAACGATGCTCTCCGCAATGACTAGTTTTGTTTTCGCTGAGGTGTAGTCTGCAGCTTTTTGATGTGCTTCTAGACTGATATCTTTGCTAAATGCGTTAGGAACTTGATTACGGTGATTTAGCACAAAACTAATATGTCGGTTACCTAACCAAATACGGGTGAAGGTAGTTAAAACTACCATAGCAATGAAAATAATACTAAGTGTGTAACTCTGTGTAGATGCCATGATTTTATAGGTTTTCAGTTAAACTAATAACATTATAGAAGCTTCAATCGTGCGAAGGTTCACCAATTGTAATTTATTCAACAAAATTAATGGAAATCATGATGGCAAATTCAAACGATAATTTAATCTGGCTTGATATGGAGATGACAGGCTTGTTGCCAGATGATGACCGCATTATAGAATTGGCAGCTGTTGTGACGGATGCTGATTTAAATGTGATTGCGGAGTCGCCAGTGATCGTGATTCATCAGTCTGACGAAATCTTAGATGGAATGGACGCATGGAATAAGGGAACTCATGGTCGCTCCGGATTAATCGAAAAAGTGAAATCTTCAACCACTAATGAGGAACAAGCGACTGTACAAATGCTTGAATTTTTGAAGCTACATGTGCCAGCTGGGAAGTCTCCAATGTGTGGCAACTCGATCTGCCAAGATAGACGATTTATGGCACGTTACATGCCTGAGCTCGAGAAATACTTCCATTACCGTAATCTAGATGTAAGTACATTCAAGGAGTTAGCGCGTCGCTGGAAGCCAACAATTTATTCAGGCTTTAAAAAAGCCAGCAAGCATGAAGCATTGGCGGATATTTATGAATCTATTGACGAACTCAAATATTACCGCGAACATTTTATTCGTCTTGATTAAATTAAGTGCAAAAAAATGGGTGCGTCAAGCGCACCCTAAGGGAGGAGAAAAATAGCTTTGGAGTAAGCTCATTTTAATCAAAGCAGTTTCCGTGCCAAGTTTCTAATCCCTTTTTAGTTTTTTATCTGGTTCTTCAAGATTTCTTCATACATTGTCATATATGTCTCAGCACTCCTAGACCAATCTAAGTTTAGACGCATGCCATTTTCTTGTATTTCTTTCCAAACTTTTTTGTTCTGATAATAGCCTATCGCCCTTTTAACCACGGAGACTAGCTCGCTGGGGTCAGCTTTTCTCATGACAAATCCTGTAGCTGTTTTATTGTTAATGCTGATATCGTTGCTATCTTCAACAGAATCGGCAAGGCCGCCAGTATGAGTGACAACGGGTGGTGTCCCGTAACGTAAGCCGTACATTTGGTTGAGGCCACAGGGCTCAAAGCGTGACGGCATAATAAAAATGTCACACCCTGCCATAATTTGGTGCGAAAGTTCTTCGTTGTAGCCGATAGTAACGCTTACTTGATTTGGGAACTTTAAAGCTAAATCACGAAAGCCCTTTTCAAGGTTTCCATCCCCACTACCTAATACGACTAATTGACAGTGATGCAAAGCAATCAGATCTTCTGCGCATGCTAAAAGCATGTCTAAGCCTTTTTGATGAGTGAGGCGGCTGACAACGCCCAGTAGAGGCGTTTGAGCTTCTATTTTTAGGCCTAGTTTAGTTTGAAGGGTTGATTTAACAGTTTGTTTGCCAGTTAGATTGCTTGCGTCGTAATGTTGGGCAAGATGTTGGTCTGTCGCTGGATTCCATTCTTTTGTATCAAGACCATTAAGAATGCCGTGTATTTCTTTTCCGCGTGCTGTTAGTAAGCCTTCCATACCAAATCCGTAAGCTTCTGTTTGGATTTCTTTTGCATAAGTTGGGCTCACAGTTGATAGTCCATCCGCATAGAAAATAGCCGCTTTCAAAAATGAAAGCTGTCCATAGTACTCTACGCCATTGATCTGATAGCTCTCCGCAGGCAAGCCTAATCGCGTGACCCAATTTGCACTATAACAACCTTGAAAAGCTAAATTGTGGATGCTCAGTACAGATTTCGCATGGTTTATTTTGGAGCTATTGGCCCTCATAAAATGCATAAATGCTGGCGTTAATCCTGACTGCCAATCGTTGCAATGGGTAATATCAGGTGTCCAATCTTTTAAAGGACTTTGGTCGCTGCTTAAGATTGCTGCAATGAGAGAGAGTGTACCAAAGCGATAAGGATTATCTTCCCAGTCTTTGCCTGTAGCATCCACATACGGACCACCATCACGTTGGTATAAGCCTATCGACTCAATTGCCATGACAGGTACTTTTGTTTCTGGCATTTCGCCTAAAATTAGGTTGACTGCACCAATATGAGGCAGGTTGGAAATCGTGGTTAAAAATTTTGGATTGATTAGTTTGTCTAAAACAGAAGGGTAGCCAGGGATTAAAATCCGAATATCTGCACCAATTTTTTGCAGTGCAGCCGGAAGGGAGCCGCTGACATCAGCAAGACCGCCAGTTTTAATAAGTGGGAAAGCTTCAGACGTGACGAATAAAATGCGCAATTTTTACGGCTCTCGGTTGAATCAATTGATGCAGTCCATCATACTGACGCTGTGAACCCAAATCAATACGCAAACAATCAGCCAAATAAAATAAACATCAGGATTAGCATGCGCTTGATTTTTGAAGTCATGCAACTTTTGAAATGCTAAGTGTTCAGATATAGAGATGAGCCTAAGATTACGCCTTAATTTACTAATTACCGCATTGTCGCTTGCATTTATGTTGGCTGCAGGCTGGGCGATTGTTAATGACGCAAAAGTTTCAATTCGCGAGCGCGTGGAAGCTGCTTCTCGTGTAACGGTTCAGTTGCTAGATAATGTAATTGTAACTTCGGTAATGAACCCAAGTTTGGGCGATACGACCGAAGTTTTAAATGTGTTTTTGCGTTCATTAGGTTATGTGCGTAGCAGTCAAATTGCATTGTATGATTATCGCGGTAATTTGTTGTATCAGTCACCGCGTTCCACCTATCGTAGTGATGTGCATCCACCAAAATGGTTTGTGAATATGGTGGATCCTAAAAAGGAAGTGGTTCAGCGCCACGTGCGTTACGGAACTTTAGTGGTCACTTCAAGTGCTGCAGGCTCAATCCGAGAAGCCTGGCGTGGTGTTGAGAAGTTGATGTGGATGGGTTTTGGGTTCTTTGTTTTGCTCAACATCATGGTTTACGCGCTGTTAAGTTACTCATTAAAGCCAGTAAAGCATATTCTTAGCGCGATCAACTCTATGCAGCGAGGTGATTTAACGGTCCGCCTTGAGCCTTTTAAATTGCCCGAGTTTGATACTATTGGACACAGTTTAAATCGTATGGCGGAGTCTTTGGAGGCAGAGCGACAGCTTGAAGAGAATCGTCAACTGACCGCCTTGATACAAAGTCATATCGAAGATGAGCGGAGAAGCCTAGCGCGTGAGTTACATGATGAGCTTGGTCAGTACGTTACTGCGATTAAGACTTTTGCGGTTGGCATCGCTAATAAGACGGTTGAAAAAATGCCAGATGTTTCATCAAATGCTCAAACTATCGTCGCGGCGGCCAATCATATTTATGATGGTATGCACGACATTATTAGGCATTTGCGCCCGGGGGCCTTAGATAATTTAGGTCTTTCAGAAACACTCAGGGATGCGGTCAATCACTTGCAAAAACAATATCCAAATATTGACTTTAAACTTGAGTTGGCAGGGGAGTTGAATAAGCTCGGGGAAAACTTGAATATTAATTTCTATCGCATCGTACAAGAGTCTCTCAACAATGCCGTCAAGCATGCAAAAGCAAGTAAGATTCTTGTGTCCCTTAAGCAAGATAAATCGGGTGATTTAAAACTGATGATCCAAGACAATGGATTAGGCATGGATGTTAACGGTGTCGACCAGACGCAGCATTTTGGTTTGCTTGGTATTCGTGAACGAACACAGGCGTTTCATGGTCAATTTCATATTGAGTCGTCTCCCGACCAAGGCACGACCATTTTTATCAACATTCCCAAGGAGTCAATTGCATGAGTGCCCCTATCAATGTTTTACTAGTGGATGACCACGCAGTTGTTCGCATGGGCTTTAAAATGCTCTTGGAATCTGACACGGACATTAAAGTGGTAGCAGAAGCAGATTGCGGTGAAAGTGCAATAAAAATGTATATGGATCATAAGCCCGATGTAGTGGTGATGGATATCACCATGCCTGGGATTGGTGGTTTAGAAGCAACTGATCGGATTATGGCGAAAGATCACACAGCGCGAATTCTAGTGCTCTCAGCGCATGAAGACTCTGTTCATCCTAAACGTGTGCTTAATGCTGGTGCAATGGGCTATTTAACTAAGCGAAGTGCAGCTGAAGAGTTAATTAAGGCCATTCGAACTGTCGCAAGTCGCAAGATGTATCTAGAAGCGAGTATTGCTCAGCAGATGGCAATTCAGCAGTTAAATGGTGAAAAAAATCCTGTAGACGTTCTTTCGGATCGTGAGTTTGAAGTGTTTATGGCGCTCGCTAAAGGCGAGACAACCAATCAAATTGCTGAAATTTTAAGTCTTTCGCCCCGCACGGTTGGTACACATCTTTACAACATCAAACAAAAACTTAATGCGAGTAATTCAGCAGAAATCGCATTGATTGCGATGCGCTCAGGATTGATAGACCCTTAAGTTTTATTGTTCGCATTTGCGGTAACACTCATGACCCCGCTGCTTATAATTAATAGTATTGCCATCCACCGATCTGTTGATAACATTTCATTCCAAAACCATATTCCAAATAAGCTCGCTAATACCACTGTGGTGTAAGCGAGGCTACCAACTACCAAGGGGTTACCTGTTCTGTAGGCGCGAGTCATGGCTAGTTGTGCGATGGTTGCGCAAGTCCCCATGCCTGCCAGTATAGGGATATCTTTAAAAGATAAGGGGTTGAATTGGTGAATCACCATCCAAACTCCACCACCCAAAGTACACACCAACGAAAAGTAAAATACTGTGCGCCAGTCAGGCTCGCCAGCACGTCCGAGTTGAGCGACATGGACATAAACTAAGCCTGCCAGCAGTCCCGAAAGTAAGCCTAACGCTCCTGCAAGCAACTCACCGTAATGAATACTTGGTTTTAATAATAAGATAACGCCTAAAAAACCAGTTGCGATGGCGATTAGTAAGATTTTTTTAGGTCTTTCATGGAGTGCTATCGTTAGGATTGCCGCCATTGCTAGTGGTGATGTGTAGTTGAGAGTAATTGCGGTGGCAAGGGGTAGCATGCTAATAGCATAGAAAAACATCACCATGGAAATAAATCCGATGATTGAGCGGGACATGTGTTTTTTGAAATGCGGCGTTTTGATCGATAGTTGATTGCTAATGATATAGCTGGCAATAAAAACTAACCCAACTAACGATCGGTAGAAAACGAGCTCTGCGCTTGAGAATTTATGTGATGCGGTTTTGACAAGTACGCCCATGAGGGCAAAAAAGAATGCTGCAATGAGCATCCATAAACTACCCCATTTAAACTGCTTCACAGGTGAGGATCTAACTGCGAACGCAGCCAATAATGAAAGTGCTCTAATCCTGTTTCCATGGGGTGCTGATAAGGGCCTCGCTCATCGATACCTTGAGAAAAAAGTGCGCGACGTCCGTTATGCATCCGTTGACAAATTTCTTTGTCTTCGAGGGCCGTCTCTTCATATGCAGCTTGCTGAGCAGCAACATACTCACGCTCAAATAAGGCAATATCTTCAGGGTAGTAGAACTCAACGACATTGGAGCATTTTTCTACTCCTCGCGGGATGATATGAGAAACAACAAGCACGTTCGGATACCATTCAATCATGAGGAATGGATAATATACCATCCAAATTGCACCATGTTTGGGTAAGCCTTTTTTGCTTTGATATTGTTTGACCTGTGTTTGCCATTTTTTGTAGATCTCTGAACCAGCTTTATCATCGTTGGGTTTGTAGCCTACAGTCTGGACGCTGTAATTTTTGCCAAATTCCCAATCAAGTAGATCGCAATCAACAAAGCGGTCTAAGCCTGGATGGAATGGGCCAACGTGGTAGTCTTCTAAGTAAACTTCAATAAATGTCTTCCAGTTGAAGTCGTACTCATCCACTGTTACACGATCCAACATGTAATTGGTGAAATCAAAATCTTGCTTGCATCCTAAAGAAGACAAGTCTTCTGCGATATTACGTTTGCTATTAAAAAGCAAGCCTTGCCAGTTAGTGAGTGGGGTATGGTCTAAATGCAGGCAAGGGTTTTCATTAAAATGCGGGGCGCCTAATAACTCCCCTTTAAGATTGTAAGTCCAGCGATGAAGCGGACAAACGATGTGTTTTGTATTGCCTTGGCCATTTAACATCAGCGCTTGGCGATGACGGCAAATATTGCTGATTAAACTAATGCCTTGTGGATTGTGCACTAAGGCTTTACTGTCCTGCATCCAGCTGAGTGTATAAAAGTCACCTTGATTTGGGACCATCAATTGGTGACCAAAATATTGAGGCGCATTGGCAAATAAATATTTTTTTTCTAGCGCGTAAATGCTGGGGTCGATAAACCATGCTACAGGCAATTGCGCCGAGGCATTTGTTTGAGTGTTGTTGTTTGACGCTATAGAAATCATGTTGCTTCTTACTATTCTAAAAAATAATATTTCTACAAAATTTGGGCGATCATGCGCTTGATTTAAATTGCTTGCATATTTTGAGGTGTGGGATTTTGCCCGAACCCCATTTTTTTTCAAGTTTTTTCCATTTGGTAGTCGAGAAATTTGATATAAGTCACCTGAAATAGGAATAAGTTTCAGCAACTTATCAACAAATACAATCTATCTCAAAAAGGCTGCAATTCTTGCCTAAAAGACGGTTTTGAGATAATCTCATCACCTTGGTTGTAAAACAATTTCTTATGCTCAAGGAGCAGGTAAATGAAAAATCCACTAGATTCAATTTTAGGTACGATCATTTCTGGCTTGATTCTGACGTTTGTGTTGTATTCATTCGTGAAACATTTCGTATTGGCGGGGGTGTAAATCATGGAGTATTCAATGGGTATTTTCCGCTGGTTACACATTTTGGCAGGCATCACTTGGATTGGTCTGCTTTATTATTTTAATTTAGTACAAGTGCCTGCAATGAAGGATGCAACAGCCGATGGAACTGCTGCAGGTATATCTAAACATGTAGCGCCTCGCGCTCTGCTTTGGTTCCGCTGGGCTGCCGTTGCAACTTGGTTAATGGGTGCTGCTTTGTTGGGGCCTAATTTTGGCGTAGCTTTTGGTTTGAAGGTTGGCTTCACGGGCATCGGTATTGGTGCTTGGTTAGGCAGCATTATGTTATTTAATGTTTGGGTACTAATCTGGCCTAATCAACAAAAGATTTTAGGACTGGTTACTGCTACCGACGAAGAAAAGGCCAAAGCGCGTCGCGTGGCGTTTTTGGCGTCACGTACCAATGTGATGCTTTCATTGCCAATGCTTTTCTTTATGGCAAATGGCCTGTCACATAAGGCGCTTATTGGCCTTTAAGTTTTTTATTTAAGCTGAAATTGGCGGCTTAAGCCGCCTTTTTCATTTTTATCAGGCAACAGATTGTTGCCAGCTTTGTTTTTTTAGTATTGAGTAAACTGATATGTCACAACATTTGATGAATACCTATGCACGTCAACCGGTTAGCTTTGTTAAAGGTGAAGGCGTTTGGCTATATGATGCCCAAGGTAATCGCTATCTAGATGCACTCGCCGGTGTTGCAGTGAATGGTCTAGGTCACGCTCATCCTAAGCTGGTAAAGGCGATTAGTGAGCAAGTAGCTAAGTTGATTCACGTTTCTAATGTATACAACGTCAACGAACAAGCGCACCTTGCTGATAAGCTTTGTGAAATCTCAGGCATGGACAAAGTCTTCTTTTGTAACTCTGGCTGTGAAGCGAATGAGGCTTCAATTAAATTAGCGAGACTTTATGGGCACAATAAGGGTATTAAAAATCCTGAAATTATCGTGATGGAGAAGGCGTTTCATGGACGCACTTTGGCTACGCTTTCAGCAACAGGAAACCGTAAAACACAGGCTGGCTTTGAGCCGCTAGTGAGTGGTTTTGTTCGTGTGCCGTTTGACGATATTGAAGCGGTCCGACAAGTTGCAGCTCACAATAAAAATGTAGTGGCGATTTTGGTTGAGCCCGTCCAAGGAGAAGGCGGAATTAATTTTCCGCATGATGCTTCTGGTTATTTAGCGCACTTACGTAAAATTTGCGACGAAAACGGTTGGTTGTTGATGCTTGATGAAGTGCAAACTGGGATTGGTCGCACAGGCACTTGGTTTGCGTTTCAGCACACAAATATCCTGCCTGACGTGATGTCCTTAGCTAAGGGTTTGGGATCGGGGGTGCCAATAGGTGCATGTGTCGCTAAGGGCATTGCTGCTGAAACATTTACCTATGGTAAGCACGGATCTACTTTTGGAGGTAACCCATTAGCCACAGCGGCAGGCCTTGCCACACTTAAAATTATTGAAGAAGAAAATCTACGCGCCAACGCTGAAAGTATGGGCGATGTGATTTGTAATGGTTTACGTGCTGCACTTAAAGAGGTGGCTGGTGTTAATGTTATCCGTAATGCAGGTTTGATGATTGGAGTGGAGCTCGATCGTCCATGTGGCGATTTGGTTAAGCGAGCATTAGCTGAGAAACTCTTAATTAATGTCACAGCAGATAATGTGGTTCGTTTGTTGCCTCCACTTGTGATTAATCAAAATGAAGCAGAGCAGTTAGTGTCAATATTAGCTAAATTAATTAAGCAATTTCTGAGTGAGTAATATTTTAAATTAGTGGTTTAAACGTCCAATTTTTGGTCAACATCATGACAATCAAACATTTTTTACAATTTAATGACTTAAATTTCGATGAGCTCAATCATATTTTTGAGCGGACTCGTTGGATTAAAGCGCAATTTAAAGCTTATCAGCAATACTGGCCATTATCGGACCGTACCTTGGTGATGATTTTTGAAAAAGCGAGTACGCGAACACGGCTATCTTTTGAAGCGGGTATGCAGCAATTAGGCGGTTCAGCAATTTATCTTAATACTCGAGATTCACAATTGGGTCGGGGTGAGCCTGTTGAAGATGCTGCGCAAGTCATTTCTCGCATGAGCGATATCGTGATGATTCGTACTTTTGAGCAAGATATTATTGAACGATTTGCAGCTAACTCACGTGTGCCTGTCATTAATGGTTTAACCAATGAATATCATCCTTGTCAGATATTGGCGGATATATTTACTTTCATTGAACACCGCGGTCCAATCAAGGGTAAAACAGTTGCTTGGATTGGTGATTCAAACAACGTTTGTAATACTTGGTTACAAGCCGCGGAAGTGTTGGACTTTAATGTTCACGTGTCTACCCCTCCAGGCTATGAAGTCGAGCCTGAGCGCGCTAATTTGTACGGTGATGGTCATTATGAAGAATTCGCGGATCCGATGGAGGCGGCACGTGGCGCTGACTTGGTGACGACCGACGTTTGGACTTCAATGGGTTTTGAAGCTGAGAACGAAGAACGTATGCGTGACTTTGCTGATTGGCAGGTTGATGCCGATATGATGCGCGTGGCGAAAGATGATGCTTTGTTTATGCATTGCCTCCCAGCACACAGAGGCGAAGAGGTTTCAGCCGAGGTAATTGACGGAAAACATTCTGTGGTTTGGGATGAAGCTGAAAACAGATTACATGTTCAAAAGGCGCTCATGGAATACCTTTTGTTAGGCCGTATTAAGTAATTATTGAGATTGGAAATGAAGTAATGAGTGATATTAAAAAAGTAGTATTAGCGTATTCGGGTGGTCTTGATACCTCAGTCATTTTGAAATGGCTTCAAGATGAATACAAATGTGAAGTGGTGACTTTTACAGCTGATTTAGGTCAGGGTGAAGAGCTAGAGCCAGCGCGTGCTAAAGCGCAAGCTGCTGGCGTTAAGGAAATCTATATTGATGATGTGCGTGAAGAGTTTGTACGTGATTTTGTGTTTCCAATGTTCCGTGCCAATACTGTTTATGAAGGTGAGTATTTGTTAGGTACTTCAATTGCTAGGCCATTGATTGCTAAACGTTTGATCGAAATTGCAAATGAAACTGGTGCTGATGCGATTTCTCATGGCGCGACAGGCAAAGGTAATGATCAAGTGCGCTTTGAACTTGGTGCTTACGCATTAAAACCAAACATTCATATTATTGCTCCATGGAGAGAGTGGGATTTGCTTTCACGTGAAAAGCTTTTGGCATATGCAGAAAAGCATGGTATTCCAGTTGAAATGAAACATAAGCAAGGGGGTAGTCCTTACAGCATGGATGCCAACTTATTACATATCTCTTATGAAGGTCGTCATTTAGAAAACCCTGCAGCGGAAGCTGAAGAGGATATGTGGCGATGGACAGTTTCTCCTGAGAAAGCGCCTGACGCGGCAGAATATATTGATATTGAGTATGTGCATGGTGATCCAGTAGCGCTCAATGGTCAAAAAATGAAAGCTCATGAAATTTTAGCGTATTTAAACAAGGTTGGTGGTCAGCATGGTATTGGTCGCTTAGACTTAGTGGAAAATCGCTATGTAGGGATGAAATCTCGTGGTTGCTATGAAACCCCAGGCGGGACGATTTTGCTTAAAGCGCATCGTGCGATTGAATCAATAACACTTGACCGTGAAGTCGCGCATTTGAAAGATGATTTGATGCCACGCTATGCCAGCATGATTTATAACGGTTATTGGTGGAGCCCAGAGCGCTTGGCGCTTCAAAGCTTAATCGACCATACGCAGAAAACAGTCAATGGTTGGGTGCGGTTAAAACTTTATAAAGGTAATGTGATTGTTGCCGGACGTGATTCAAAAACAGATTCGTTGTTTGATCCAAACATTGCAACGTTTGAAGACGACAAGGGCGCTTACGATCAAAAAGATGCGGCTGGCTTTATTAAGCTTAATGCATTGAGGTTAAGAATTGCGGCTAATTTGAAACAAAAAAACACTAATCTAAAAGGAAAATATCATGGCTCAATTTGATAATGTAAGTGTTAAAAGAAAAGCAAACGTTTATTTCGAGGGTAAATGCGTTAGTCATACGGTTTTATTCCCCAATGGCACTCGTAGTACGATAGGCGTGATTTTTCCAAGCTTACTTACTTTTAATACGGCAGCGCCAGAATTGATGGAAATTAATTTGGGTGTTTGTAAAGTCCGTCTTGCGGGCGAGACAGATTGGAAAACATATAGCGCAGGTGAAAAATTCACGGTACCAGGCAACTCATCATTTGATATCGAAGTGCTTGAGATGCTTGATTATGTCTGTCATTTTGAATAATTAAGAGGTCGATATGCCATCTTTTGATATTACATCTGAAGTAGATATGGTTGCCTTAAAAAACGCGATTGATGTGGTTGGCCGAAGCATTACAAATCGTTACGATTTTAAAGGCACAAGCGCAAATGTAGAGCTTAATGAGAAAGATAGTTTGCTGACTTTGTTTGGTGATTCTGATTTTCAATTAGACCAAATCAAAGATATTTTATTGCCAGCGATGGAAAAGAAAGAGGCTGATAGCGCCAAAAGACTTGACCATCAAGATGTTCAAAAAATTTCGGGTAATAAAGTAAAGCAAGTGTTAAAGATCAGAGATGGTATCGATAGTGAATTGGCTAAACGAATTGTCAAACTTATTAAGGATAGTGGAGTTAAGGTTCAGGCCAGCATTCAAGGTGATACTGTTCGCGTAGTTGGTGCCAAGCGTGATGTGTTGCAAGACACGATTGCTCATGTAAAAAAATCAGTGACTGATTTTCCTTTGCAGTTTGGTAATTTTAGAGATTAATTTTTTTAGATTGTTAGAAGTTGAATGAGCGCAAAAACCCTTTACGATAAATTATTTGATTCTCATGTGGTGACCGAGGAAAACGGCACTGCGCTAATTTATATTGATCGTCATTTAGTTCATGAAGTGACAAGCCCGCAAGCTTTTGAAGGCTTGCGTTTAGCTGGTCGTAAGCCATGGCGCAAAGACTCGATTGTGGCAACTGCAGACCACAATACGCCAACCAATGGGTGGGAAAAAGGCTTGGATGGCATTGCTGATCCAATCTCACGTATTCAAATCGAAACGCTTGATAGCAATATCAAAGAATTTGGCGCCAAGGCTTATTTCCCATTTATGGATAAAGGTCAAGGTATTGTTCATGTAATGGGGCCAGAGCAAGGTGCGACGTTACCTGGAATGACAGTGGTTTGTGGGGACTCTCACACAAGCACGCATGGTGCATTTGGTGCTTTAGCTCATGGTATTGGGACGTCTGAAGTAGAGCATGTGATGGCGACGCAATGTTTGGTGCAGAAGAAATCTAAATCAATGCTCGTGCGTGTTGATGGCAAGCTTACGCGTGGCGTTACAGCTAAAGATGTCGCATTGGCAATTATCGGCAAGATTGGTACGGCGGGTGGCACTGGCTTTGCAATCGAGTTTGGTGGAAGTGTTATTCGTGCGTTAAGTATGGAAGGTCGAATGACGCTTTGTAATATGGCTATTGAAGCTGGCGCACGTGCTGGAATGATTGCTGTTGACGATGTTACGATTAATTACGTAAAGGGACGTCCTTATGCACCTAAAGCAGATCAATGGGATGCTGCGGTAGCGTATTGGCGCACTTTAGTCAGTGATGATGAAGCGCAATTTGATGCAACAGTGATCTTAAATGGCGATGATATTCAGCCTCAAGTGACCTGGGGTACTTCACCTGAAATGGTGGTTGGAATTAATGGCATTGTGCCTGATCCTGCATCTGAATCTGATGCAACCAAAAAAGGAAGTATGGAGCGTGCCTTGCAATATATGGGTTTAAAAGCGAATACACCTATGAACGAAATTAGTATCGACAAAGTATTTATTGGTTCATGCACTAATTCTCGTATTGAGGATTTGCGAGCAGCAGCGAGTGTCGCTAAAGGCAAGAAAATTGCTGATAATGTTAAATTAGCATTAGTTGTTCCAGGATCTGGCTTAGTTAAAGCACAGGCTGAAGCTGAAGGATTGGATAAAGTATTCAAAGAGGCTGGTTTTGAATGGCGTGAGCCAGGGTGCTCGATGTGCTTAGCCATGAATGCTGACCGCCTAGAGTCAGGAGAGCGTTGTGCTTCGACCTCTAACCGCAACTTTGAAGGTCGCCAAGGTTTGGGTGGTAGAACGCATTTGGTAAGCCCTGAGATGGCTGCTGCAGCTGCAATTGCAGGCCATTTCGTTGATGTCCGTACAATTAATTAAGAGATTGATGATATGCAAGCATTTACCCAATTAAATGGTTTGGTGGTTCCGCTTGATAGAGCGAATGTTGATACGGATGCGATTATTCCAAAACAGTTTCTTAAATCCATCAAAAGAAGTGGCTTTGGCCCAAATGCTTTTGATGAGTGGCGCTATTTAGATCATGGTGAGCCGGGAATTGATAACAGTAAGCGCAAAATTAATCCTGATTTTGTGCTCAATCATGCGCGTTACCAGGGGGCTTCAATACTTTTGGCACGTGAAAACTTTGGATGTGGTTCAAGCCGTGAACATGCTCCTTGGGCTCTTGAAGACTATGGTTTTCGTGTAATTATCGCCCCTAGCTTCGCAGATATTTTCTTTAATAATTGTTTCAAGAATGGCATGTTGCCTATCGTGTTAAGTGTAGAAGATGTTGATTCTTTATTTCAAGAAACTGAATCTACGATAGGGTATCAATTAAATATCGATTTAAGTGCGCAAACCATTACTACGCCAAATGGGAAGTCATACAACTTTGATGTGGATGCTTTTCGTAAGCACTGCTTGCTTAATGGTTTAGACGATATTGGTTTGACGATGCAACATCAAGATGCGATTAAATCCTTTGAGATAAAACATAAGATCGCTCAACCTTGGTTGTTCAATTAATTTATTTTTTTATATATTTTCAATAACATATTTTAGTCTGTTAGGAATCTAAATGAAGATTGCAGTTCTGCCAGGTGATGGCATTGGTCCGGAAATCGTCGCTCAAGCAGTGAAGGTTTTAAATGCCTTGAACATAGGTCTTGAAATGCAAGAAGCGCCAATTGGTGGCGCTGGTTATGAAGCGACTGGTGATCCTCTTCCAGCAGATACGTTGAAGCTTGCGAAAGAATCAGATGCTGTTTTGCTAGGCGCTGTAGGTGACTGGAAATATGATGCATTGCCACGCGACATGAGACCTGAGCGTGGATTACTTCGTATTCGTAAAGAACTTAATTTATTCGCCAATTTACGTCCTGCCTTGCTATACCCTGAGCTGGCTTCAGCTTCAACCTTGAAGCCGGAAGTGGTTGCTGGCTTGGATATTATGATTGTGCGTGAGTTAACTGGTGATATTTACTTTGGCCAACCTCGTGGAATCGCTACCTTACCAAACGGTGAGCGCGAAGGCGTTAACACAATGCGATATTCAGAGTCTGAAATTCGTCGTATCGGCCATGTTGCTTTTGGTATCGCAATGAAACGTAATAAAAAAGTGTGCTCAGTAGACAAAGCAAACGTACTTGAAACGACGGAGTTATGGCGTCAAGTCATGATTGAAATTTCAAAAGAATACCCAGAGGTTGAGCTAAGTCACATGTATGTGGATAACGCTGCAATGCAATTGATTCGTGCGCCTAAGCAATTTGACGTAATGGTCACAGGTAACATCTTTGGCGATATTTTGTCTGATGAAGCTTCAATGTTGACTGGTTCTATCGGTATGTTGCCTTCAGCTTCATTGGATGCGAATAACAAAGGTATGTATGAACCTAGTCATGGTTCTGCTCCAGATATCGCTAATCAAGATATCGCTAACCCATTAGCCACTATTCTTTCAGCAGCGATGATGCTTCGTTATAGTTTTAATGATGAAAATAACGCAAAACGAATAGAAGACGCAGTGAAAAAGGCATTGGCACAAGGTTATCGAACTGCTGATATTTATACTGAAGGCACCAAAAAGGTCAAATGTAGTGAAATGGGCGACGCAGTGGTTGCTGCATTGTAAGAAAATATTGTATTCAAGAATTTAGGAATAAAAAATGTTAAAAGTAGGCTTTATTGGTTGGCGCGGTATGGTGGGCTCGGTGCTCATGCAGCGTATGTTGGAAGAGAATGACTTTGCGAATATTGATCCGCAGTTTTTCACGACATCACAAGTAGGTGGTGTAGGTCCAAATGTTGGAAAAGATACGCCCCCTTTAAAAGACGCTAAAAATATTGCTGAATTAAAACATATGGACGTCATCGTGTCTTGTCAAGGTGGCGATTACACTAGTGAAGTGTTTCCAAAATTACGTGGGGACGGTTGGACTGGGCATTGGATTGATGCCGCTTCGACCTTGAGAATGGAGAATGATGCAGTCATTATTCTTGATCCCGTGAATATGCATGTCATTCAAGATGCAATGCAAAATGGTGGTAAAAACTGGGTAGGTGGGAACTGTACTGTTTCATTAATGTTGATGGCTTTGAATGGTTTATTCAAAGAGAACTTGGTTCAATGGGCGACATCCATGACCTATCAAGCTGCATCAGGGGCTGGCGCACAAAATATGCGTGAATTGCTTAAGCAAATGGGTGCTACAAAGCAAGCTGTTGAGAGCTTACTCACTGATCCAACTTCAGCCATTTTAGATATTGATCGCACGGTTGCAGCGACTTTGCGTGATGACAATTTTCCAACCGCACATTTTGGTGCGCCATTAGCTGGAAGCTTAATTCCTTGGATTGATAAAGACTTGGGGAATGGTCAAAGTAAAGAAGAGTGGAAGGGTGGGGCTGAGACCAATAAAATACTTGGATTAGAAGCTAAACCTATCGTGATTGATGGTTTATGCGTTCGCATTGGCGCAATGCGTTGCCACTCTCAAGCATTGACAATTAAGCTTCCAAAAGACGTACCTTTGGATGAAATTCATGAGATGTTAGCGAATGCCAATCCATGGGCGAAAGTCATTCCTAATGAGCGAGAAGCCAGTATGAAATTACTTACACCTGCTGCGGTCACTGGTACGCTGATTACGCCAGTAGGTCGTTTGCGTAAAATGGGCATGGGTGGTGAGTATTTGTCAGCCTTTACAGTTGGTGATCAATTATTATGGGGTGCTGCAGAGCCACTCCGTCGTATGTTGGACATTTTGGTCAAGTCTTAATACTATCTAAATATTGAGTCTGTTGAACTGAATTATATGATTGCTATCACGAGAAAAATAATAAAACAATTAGTCTTAGTGCTTTGTATTTCGCTGCTGCCTCAGGTTGCTTCAGCAATGGAGCTTGGTAAGCTGAATGTTTACTCTGCATTGGGGGAAGCGCTTAATGTTGAAATTGAGTTGTTGTCCGCAAGCCCTGAGGATTTGGTTAACTTAACAGCAACGCTAGCATCGGAAGAGCAATATAAGGCGCAAGGTATTAATAAAACAGCTATTCAGCAAAATATCAAAACCAATGTGATTCAGAAAGCAAATGGTAGTGCTGTTGTTCAATTAACATCAAGTGAGATTGTTACAGATCCATTTTTGGATATGCTGGTTCAGGTCAGTGGAGGCAATGGACAGTTTTCTCGTGAGTATACGTTGTTGCTTGACCTGCCTTTAAATACTGAAGACTTATTGCAAAAACCGATGATAGATTCGTCTAATTCGATGAGCACGAAATTTTCTGGGGCCGATGATCAAAATAGCGACCTCCAAAACTCTAGCCCTCAAAAAGCACTTGCTCAATCTAAAGATTTTTCAGATAGTCAAGTCATTAAAACAGTGAAAGGCGATTCATTAACGGCTATTGCCATACGTCTTAAAATTAATGATGTGAATCTAGATCAAGTATTGCTTGGTATTTTTAAGTCTAATCCGTCTGCATTTATCGACGGTGATATGAATCGTCTCAAAGCTGGTGAAATAATTCGTTTGCCCAGTAGAGAAACGTTAAGTCAGATTAGTAAAGATGATGCAAGTCTATTAGTTCGCGCTCAAGTTAAAAATTGGCAGGCTTATTCATCGAAATTGGCAGACGTTGTGACATATGTTGAACCTTCCGATCATGGCGGTAACAATCAGAATGCCGGTAAGCTCGTTACTAGCGCCAATGATCAGCCTTTGCCTAGTAATGATGGACCTGCCGATGTTGTTAAGCTCGCAAAAGTTGACGGTAATCAGTCGTCTAGTACCAATCCAAATGGATCTGATCAATCGCTTGCGAATCTTGAAGATGATTTGGCTGCCAAGAAAAATGTCATTAAAGAAACAGATGAGAAATCGGCTTTATTAGAAAAGCAAATTTCTGACATGAAGCATCTGTTGGGCGTTAAAAATAAAGCTCTATCTAGTGCACAAGAGAATGCTATAGCAAAGAGTAAATTTTTATCGATCAAGTTTAGTGTGATGCATTTGGTTATTCTTGGTTTGATTTGCGTTTTTGTTCTTGCAATTTGCTTACGTCGTAGAAGCGTTAGAAAAATCGGTATAAATCATCGTCTTTTGGGTAGTCCGGTCAACGATCAACCCTCAGTTATTTCGGCTGAAAAATTAACTACAGTATCTACCAGCGTTGCTAAAGCTATTCAAGACGATGTTGAGGTGCCTAAATTTATTGAGTCTGATTCGCTAGTTGAATCTGTCCCTAAGGCGCTTGAAGTGGATTTATCCGGTATTGATTTGCGATTTGAGGCTACGCCTAAGTCGGAAGTTTCAGAGGTTATCGCTACGCCTATTCCTGATGCTTTTAACGGAGATTTTTCTAACTTATTAAAAGTGGACATTAAGACTCAACAAAGAGAACCAAAATCATCACCTGCCAAGTCTTTGTATCAAGTGATGGAGGGTGAGTCTGCTGATGTAGCGACCAAGCTTGAGCTTGCAGTTGCCTATATTGATATGGCCGATAAAAAAGGTGCTCGAAAGCTGCTAACGGAGGCGCTTAAAGAGGGTGGTCCAAAACAACGCGAGCGTGCTCAAGCGCTCATTGATAGTCTTGTCTAATGAGAATTCATTCAAAATCAGCCGGGCGATTTAGTCCGGCTTTTTTATTCAATCAAAATGGCTTACATCCAGCTGTTAAGATAATGGCATTTATATTAATGGCTATATTGATTCAGCATTCAAAACTTCGAGCACTTGTGGTTTTGGCTGTTGTGCTTTTATTAGCCCTGTTTTATTTTCGTGTGAGTCGTTTTATGGCCATGATACGACGTATGCGCTGGCTTTTTCTTTCTATGTTAATTGTTTATGCTTATACAACGCCTGGTGAATACCTTAATCATTGGCCATTTGACATGGCGCCCAGTTATGAGGGATTGCGTGATGGCTTTTATCAAATAGCCAGAATCAGTTTGGTGCTTGCAAGCATTTCCCTTTTGATGGCTACATCCACAAGAGAAAACTTAATGACGGGTATTTATGCGTTGATAAAACCGCTAAGTTTTTTAGGTATTTCGCCTGAGCGTTTTACAGCAAGGCTTTATCTCACTTTGCAATATATGGATCAAGTAAAAAAACAGTCTAATCTGCATGATAAGACATTAAGCTGGCCTGAGCGTTTTTATGTGCTTTTGAGTCAGACCCAAGAGAGTGCCGCATGTGAAATGATTCGCCTAGAGGTTCCTCCCATTGGTTTGTTTGATTGTGTATGTGTGGCAGTGCTTTTAATTCTGATTGGCTGGTCTTGATGAGAATTGCACTAGGATTAGAATATGATGGTCATCACTTTTGTGGTTGGCAGACTCAGCCTGAAGGTTGTGGAGTACAGAATCGGCTAGAGCAGTCTTTGTCTGATATGGCTGGGCATAAGGTAGGGGTTGTTGCTGCTGGGCGCACAGATACAGGCGTTCATGCACTGTGCCAAGTGGTTCATTTTGATACAACAACAGAACGCCCGTTGAGCGCTTGGGTGCGCGGCATAAATGCTAATTTGCCACCCAATATTCGTGTACTTTGGGCTCAGGTTGTGCCTGATGACTTTCATGCACGTTTTTCAGCAAGGCGTCGTGATTATCAGTTTGTCCTTTACAACGCGGCAGTCGCTCCTGCTGTCATGGCGAGTAAAGCGAGTTGGTTTCATTTGCCTCTTGATGTGGGAAAAATGGCCGAGGGAGCAAAGTATCTAATAGGAGAGCATGATTTTAGCGCATTTAGGGCCTCCGAATGCCAAGCTAAATCACCTATACGAACACTTTATCAATCAGAAGTAGAAAAGTATGGTGATGTTGTTGTATTTAATTTCTCCGGAAATGCTTTCTTGCATCATCAAGTAAGAAATATGGTGGGGGCATTAGTCTATGTGGGTAAGGGCAGTTTTGAGCCTGAATATATTAAAAGCCTATTAAATGCACGCGACCGTACACAATCTCCTCCAACCTTTTCAGCTGATGGGTTATATTTAACAGGAGTTGGTTACGAGGAGCATTGGGGATTGCCGCCAACGCGTCGATACATTCAATTTTTTACATCGCTCAGCTAACTAAACTGTGACAGTTCTGCGCCTTTCGGTTACGCTATCATCTTTTATTAAATTGTCTTAATTTGTGCGAACTCGAGTAAAAATTTGTGGCATTACACGCATCCAAGATGCACTTGATGCAGTTGTGCAGGGTGTCGATGCTATTGGTTTAGTTTTCTACCCAAAAAGCCCTCGTAATGTGAGTGCGGTGCAAGCTGCTGAAATTGTTTCCAAAATCCCTGCATTTGTGACTGTTGTTGGTTTATTTGTCGATGCTGATCCTTCGTTTGTTCGAGAAATACTATCAGTTGTGCATCTGGATTTATTGCAATTTCATGGTGATGAGCCCCCTGCGGCATGTCGCCAATATGCGCGGCCATATATGAAGGCGATTCGCGTTAAAAGTGGTACAAATTTGGTACAATATGCAGCTGATTATGCGGATGCAAAAGCCTTGTTGTTAGATGCTTTTGCTGAGGGCGTACCAGGCGGAACAGGTCTGGTGTTTGATTGGTCATTGATTCCACAAAGTTTACCTTTGCCAGTAATTTTAGCGGGTGGTTTGAATGCTGAAAATGTTGGAGTGGCGATTGAACAAGTGAGACCTTATGCTGTCGATGTGAGTGGCGGTGTTGAAGCCAGTAAAGGAATTAAGGATGCAGCCAAAATCGCTGCATTCATGCGAGGAGTCAGTAATGCAACTTTATGATATGCCAGATGAACGTGGTCACTTTGGTCCATACGGCGGTATTTTTGTCGCTGAAACTTTAGTGGAGGCGCTCGAAGAACTTCGTTTGATGTACGAAAAGTACCGTCATGATCCAGAATTCTTAGCTGAATTTGCTCATGATTTAAAACATTTCGTTGGTCGCCCAAGCCCGATTTACCATGCAAAGCGTTGGTCTGACAAAGTCGGTGGCGCGCAAATTTATTTGAAACGTGAAGACTTAAATCATACTGGCGCTCACAAGGTGAATAACACTGTGGGTCAAGCGTTGTTAGCCAAACGCATGGGTAAGCCTCGTGTGATTGCTGAGACCGGTGCGGGACAGCATGGTGTTGCAACCGCAACGATTGCAGCACGTTTGGGTTTGGAATGCGTTGTTTATATGGGCTCTGAAGACGTCAAGCGTCAAGCGCCTAATGTTTATCGCATGAAGTTATTGGGTGCCACTGTGGTACCTGTTGAAAGTGGTTCAAAAACACTTAAAGATGCGCTTAATGAAGCGATGCGCGATTGGGTTACCAATATTGAAAATACTTTTTACATTATTGGGACTGTAGCAGGACCGCATCCTTATCCGATGATGGTACGTGATTTTCAAGCGGTGATCGGCGTTGAGGCAAAAATTCAAATGGACGAAATTGTTGGTCGTCAGCCAGATGCCGTGATTGCTTGTGTGGGTGGCGGTTCAAATGCGATGGGTATTTTCTATCCCTATATCAATGAAGAAGGTGTGAAATTGATTGGTGTTGAAGCTGCTGGTCATGGTCTTGAAACAGGTAAGCATGCTGCACCTTTAACAGCGAATAGTGCAGTAGGTGTATTGCATGGTAATCGTACGTACTTAATGCAAGATGAAGATGGTCAAATCATCGAAACACACTCAATCTCGGCAGGCTTAGATTATCCAGGTGTAGGTCCAGAGCATGCGTGGTTGAAAGACATTAAGCGTGCCGAGTATGTGGCAATTACCGATGATGAAGCGATGGCTGCTTTTCATAGTTTATGTCGCACGGAAGGCATTATTCCTGCATTAGAATCTAGCCATGCACTCGCGTACGCTGAAAAGCTTGCTAAAACAATGTCCCCAGATCAAATTATTTTGGTTAATCTTTCAGGTCGTGGTGATAAAGACATGAACACCGTTGCTCAACTTTCTGGAATCACTCTTTAATCTTATGTCTCGTATTCAAACTACCTTTGCAACACTCAAGCAATCTGGCAAAAAAGCCCTTATTCCATTTATTACCGCAGGTGATCCAGACCCTGACCAAACAGTAGAAATGTTGCATGGTTTGGTTAAGGCTGGCGCTGACCTCATTGAATTAGGAGTTCCTTTTTCAGATCCAATGGCTGATGGTCCTGTGATTCAACGCGCAAGTGAGCGTGCTTTGGTTCATAAAGTAGGGCTTCGTAAAGTACTCTCTCTAGTTAAAGAGTTTCGTGAGCAAGACACTAAGACTCCAATTGTTTTGATGGGTTATGCCAACCCAATTGAAGCAATGGGTGTAGAGAAGTTCGCAGATGCTGCTAAAGACGCTGGGATTGACGGTGTGTTGACAGTAGATTACCCACCTGAAGAATCAACAGCATTTAATGCGATGCTTAAAGCGCGTGAAATAGATCCTGTGTTCTTGTTATCACCAACTACAGAAGCATCGCGTGTGGATATCATTGTGAAACAAGCCAGTGGCTTTGTTTACTATGTTTCACTTAAGGGTGTTACGGGTTCTAAAAATCTTGATATCGTTGAAGTGGCTGACCGTGTTGCTGCAATTCGCGCGCAAACTAACTTACCTATCGGTGTGGGGTTTGGTGTGCGTGATGCTGAAACGGCGAAAGCGGTAGCAGACATTGCTGATGCTGTTGTTGTAGGAAGTCGCATGGTGCAAGAAGTTGAAAAATCAACAATAGGAAACGTTGTTGCAAATCTAATGGCGTTAACAGCTGAGCTTCGTGCCGCAATTGACGCATAATTGATATCAATACTCGTCTAACGAGAAAAGGAATAAGCAATGAGTTGGTTACAAAAGATATTGCCACCAAAAATTAATCGAGTAATTGGCAGAAACAGAAAAAATGTCCCAGAAGGTCTTTGGAGTAAATGCCCAAAGTGCGATTCAGTCCTTTATCGTACCGATTTAGAGGCGAACGCGGAAGTATGTCCACAATGTAATTATCACAATCGTATCTCTGCTAGAGATCGATTGAATTTGTTGCTTGACGTAGAAGGTCGTGTCGAGATTGGTGCCGATGTTCAACCAATCGACCCGCTTAAATTTAAAGATACCAAACGTTATGCCGAGCGTATTAAAGCATCTCAAAGTGAAGTAGGTGAGACGGATGCATTGCTTGTGATGCAAGGTACCATTAAGCAAGTGCCCGTTGTTGCTGCCTCCTTTGAGTTTAAATTTATGGGTGGTTCCATGGGTTCAGTTGTTGGGGAACGCTTTGTGCGTGGTGTTCAGGCTGCGATTGATAGTCAGTCTGCATTTATTTGCGTGTCAGCTAGTGGCGGTGCGCGTATGCAGGAAGGATTATTTTCATTGATGCAAATGGCTAAAACCAGTGCAGCGTTAACCAAGCTTAGCCAAGCTGGTTTGCCTTATATTTCAGTTCTCACCGATCCAACGATGGGCGGTGTTTCAGCAAGCTTTGCTATGCTTGGTGATATTATTGTGGCTGAGCCGCAAGCGTTGATTGGCTTTGCAGGCCCGCGCGTCATTGAGCAAACAGTTCGTGAAACTCTACCAGATGGGTTCCAACGCGCAGAATTTTTAGTTGATCATGGAGCAGTTGATATGATTATTGACCGTCGTCAGATGCGTGATAAGTTGTCTGTGTTGATTGCTCATTTAATGAAATTACCTGTTGCGGCTTAAATATTAAATAGTTCCTTATTGACGATTCACGGATATACACAATAAATTGCTTGAACATCCTGATTTGTCCTCAACAATTAACGTTGATTCTAACCTGAACGATTGGCTTGCTTACATTGAGGCACTTCATCCCAAAGATATTGAAATGGGATTGGTGCGAGTTAATCAAGTTAAGCAAAACTTAAATTTAAACATTAGCTTTCCAATTATCACAGTCGCTGGCACAAACGGTAAGGGTTCAACTTGTGCTATGTTAGAGCACATTTACCGTGCTGCTGGATATCATGTTGGAAGTTACTCATCCCCACATTTGTTACGTTACAGTGAGCGCATTCGAGTTGACTCGGCTGAAATTAGTGATGAAGATTTGATTCGAGCATTCCAAGCCGTTGAGGTAGCCAGGCAAGATATTCAACTGACTTATTTTGAGTACGGCACTTTGGCTGCTATGTGGCACTTTTGTAATGCAAAGGTTGATGTTGCCATTCTTGAGGTTGGTTTGGGTGGTAGGCTGGATGCAGTCAATATATTTGAGCCGAATTGTGCAATTGTGACGAGTATTGATCTCGACCACATGGATTTTCTGGGCAGCACGCGTGAGCTGATTGCTGTTGAAAAAGCGGGGATTTTTAGAAAAGATATTCCAGCGATTTGTGGCGAAGTGAATACACCAGAGAGCTTAATAGACTATGCCAAAAAAGTAGGCGCATCGCTTAAATTAATTAATCGTGATTTTAGTTTTGTTTTGCAAGAAAATTCTTGGCGCTATTTAAGTGACGATCATTCGTTAGATAAAATTCCTATGCCAGCACTGATGGGGGATTTTCAACTCTACAACGCCTCTTGTGTCATCACCGCCATTCGTTCATTGCAAAGCACCTTGAGTGTTGACGAGGAGGCTATTGCTAATGGCTTGTTGAGCGTGTGCTTACGTGGTCGTTATCAATACTTTTCCTATCAACCTGATGTGATTTTAGATGTGGCGCACAATCCGCATGCTGCAAAATCTTTAGCCTCTAACCTAAAAAAAACACGTACATCTGGTAAAACAATTGCAGTATTTGCGATGCTGGCCGATAAGGACATCGCTGGTGTAGTGAATGCCATCGCGACTGAGGTTGATCAATGGTTTGTAGCGGGTCTATCTCATGCTAGAGGGGCTGAAGGTCAACAAATTAAAGCGCTGGTGCTTTCAGAGCTACCACGCGCTTCCGTTCAGTTATTTAGTGAGGTTGCTGATGCCTATGCTCAAGCCTGTATTGATGCTAACGAAAATGATAGAATTATCATATTAGGGTCATTTTTCACAGTAGCTGAAGTGATGCGTACTTTCAAACAGCAACATTAAAAAATGGGAAAAATAAAAATGGCGCAAGATAACTTAGAATCTCAAAGTGAACAGGAGATTCAGTTTAAAAAAAGAGCCAGAAGGCGTTTGGTAGGTGCGATTGCACTTGTTTTGTTAATGATTGTTATATTGCCTATGCTGCTTGAAGATAGGGTTGCGCAACCGCCTAAAGAAGATATTGTTATTTCTATTCCAAGTCAGGATAATCAGTTAGATTCTAAGCCTGAAACTACGCCAAATAAAGTAGCTGATGTTGCCCAGATAGTCGGGCCTCAAACTACGCCAGTAGCAACAACCTCTTTGCCAGTCTCAGATTCTGATGTGAAAGTGCCTGAAGTGAAATCTTTAGAGCCCTCTGTGCCTGTTGTGCAGAGCGAAAAAGTTGTTGTGAAACCAGCAGATGCAGCTTCAGCTTCAGCTCAAGAATTAAAGCCTGTGCGAAAAGAACAAGATAAGCCAAAGCTAGATAAGCCTCCTGTCATGGCTAATTTCTTTGTGCAAATTGGAGTGTTTTCAGACCCTGATAATGTAAAGCAAATGCAGTCTAAACTCACAGATAAGGGTTTGAAATCTCGCGCCGATTTAATTGATACGACTAAAGGTAAAAAAACAAGATTGCGAGTTGGTGCATTCTCTTCCAAAAATGACGCAGAAGCTGCGTTAGAAAAAATTAAATCTCTTGGTTTAACAGGTATGGTGGTAGGTAACTAATGACCATTTTTGACTATGTTGTTCTTGCAATTATTGGCGTATCTATTTTTTTTAGTATTATGCGTGGCTTAGTGCGTGAAGTTCTAGCATTGGTGGGATGGATTGCTGCATTTTTTGTGGCGAAGACTTACACCTTGGAGCTTTCGCCATTATTGCCCAAAGCCATTCCTACAGAAACATTGCACTATCTTGCAGCTTTTATTATTTTATTCTTGGCGACATTGCTTGTGAGTAGTTTGCTCGCGATCGCGCTCGCTCAAATTTTTGAAAAAGTGGGCTTAAGCTTTGTAGATCGTGGATTAGGGGCGGTGTTTGGGATGGTCAGAGGCCTCATTATTGTAGGGGTGCTTGTATTTTTAGGAGGCTTGACTGATTTCCCTAAAGAAAGTGTTTGGCGAGATGCGATGTTTAGTGCGCCATTAGAAGCGATGGTTTTTAGCGCGATGCCATGGATCCCCAAGCCGATCGCTGACCGTGTAAAGTACGAATAATAAATTTATTAGTAAATATCGACCTTGCTCATTGTAGAATGAATGATCAAGTAAGATATTACTAATGTCCTGAAAAAATAGATTTTTAGTTACAAAGGCAAAATAAACAATGTGCGGAATTATCGGTATTGTCGGTAAAAATCCAGTTAACCAATTGCTTTACGATGGTTTGTTGGTGTTACAGCATCGCGGTCAAGATGCAGCAGGAATTGTGACCTGCGATGGCAATACTTTTTATATGCACAAAAATAACGGGCTTGTGCAGGATGTTTTTCAAACGCGCCACATGCGAAGTCTTCAAGGTAATGCGGGTATCGCTCACGTTCGCTATCCAACAGCAGGCTCATCATCTGCAGCTGAAGCGCAGCCTTTTTATGTGAACTCTCCGTTCGGTATTGTGCTTGGTCATAACGGTAATCTGACTAACTCACCACAATTAAAACAAGAAATGTTTCGCCAGGATTTGCGACACATTAATACCAGTTCTGATTCGGAAGTATTGTTGAATGTATTAGCCCATGAAATTGAGCAAACAGCCCATAGTGCAGTGCTTAATTCAGACGTGATTTTTGATGCAGTGACTGGCGTACATAAGCGTGTGAAAGGTGCGTATGCAGTTGTTGCTATGGTCGCTAACTTTGGCTTGCTTGCTTTCCGTGATCCTAATGGTATTCGTCCTTTAGTGATTGGTAAGGCTGAAACTGAGAAGGGTGTTGAGTACATCGTCGCTTCAGAAAGCGTAGCACTTGATGTACTTGGCTTTAAACTAGTGCGCGACGTTGAGCCTGGAGAAGCTGTATTTATTGATATGGACGGTAATTTCTATTCACGTCAATGTGCTGAAAATGCTAGATTAACGCCGTGCATATTCGAATATGTATACCTTGCACGTCCTGACTCATTGATTGATGGTGTGTCTGTTTATCAAACACGCTTGCACATGGGTGAAAGTCTTGCCGAAAAGATTAAGCGAGAATGGAAAGACTTGAAGATTGACGTCGTAATTCCAATTCCAGACACCAGTCGTCCAAGCGCTTTGCAATTGGCCAATGCTCTCAATGTTACTTACCGAGAGGGCTTTATTAAGAATCGCTATATTGGCCGGACATTTATTATGCCAGGCCAAGCTTTACGTAAAAAATCCGTTCGTCAAAAGCTCAACCCAATTGGGATGGAGTTTAAAGGCATGAACGTGCTTTTAGTCGATGACTCTATCGTACGTGGTACAACATCTCAACAAATTGTACAGATGGCACGAGATGCAGGTGCTAATAAGGTTTACTTTGCTTCAGCGGCACCCCCTGTGCGGTTTCCAAATGTGTATGGTATTGATATGCCAACACGTAATGAGTTGCTTGCAACAGGTAGAACGGATGAACAGATTTGCAAGGAAATTGGTGCTGATGCCCTCATTTATCAGGATCTAGATGCATTAGTCTCTGCTGTGCAATTAAGTAATCCAAAAATCAAAGTGTTTGATTGTTCATGTTTCGATGGCCATTATGTGACTGGCGATATTAATGAAGCTTATTTGACAGCGATTGAGAATGCGCGTGGAGATGGTGAAAAAGTTAAAAAGCCAGCGAACTCCATCACTCAAATGGACTTGAACTTGGTCAATACCAAAGAGCATGAGGAAGAAATCAGTTAACAAATGCTTATTTCGCCTGCTTGACGATGATAGACTTGCGGGATAGTATGTCACTGCGCTGATTTGAGTTGCTTCATTGCATAGCTCAGCTTGCGGGCGCTAAATAAATTCAGCTAAAGCGAGTGCTCATATAAGCAAACCCGTTTTAGCCTCATCGCAAAACGGGTTTTTTTATGCCTCGATCGAGGTAAGTAAAGGTAATGACATGGCAACAAATATTGATTTGAATGATTTTGATGAACGTGCATGGCATCCTGAGACGCTTGGCGTTCGCGCTGGTAATCAAATGACCGAATTTGGTGAAAACTCAGAAGCTTTGTTTTTAAATTCAAGTTTTCGTTTTAAAACTGCTGCACAAGCAGCCGCGCGTTTTGGTGGAACGGAACCAGGCAATATTTACTCTCGTTTTACCAATCCAACTGTGACTATGTTTCAAGATAAGCTCGCAGCCTTAGAGGGGGCTGAGCAGTGCGTAGCGACTTCAAGTGGCATGTCTGCAATATTGGCTTGTGTAATGGGGCTGTGTAACTCAGGCGACCATATTGTGGCCTCTCGGAGTATCTTTGGAACGAGTGTTCAGCTCTTTAGTAATATTCTTAAGCGTTGGGGCTTGGAAGTGACTTTCGTATCACTTACAGACGTTAAAGAATGGCAGGGCGCGATGACGCCTAAGACTAAATTATTTTTTGTGGAAACGCCATCGAACCCCTTAACTGAAGTGGCAGATATCTCTGTATTGGCAAAAGTCGCCCATGATGCTGGCGCGTTATTAGTGGTGGATAATTGTTTTTGTACGCCAGCGATTCAGCGTCCATTGCAATTGGGTGCTGATATCATCATTCACTCAGCCACTAAATATATTGACGGTCAAGGTCGGTGCTTGGGCGGTGCAGTATTAGGCGCTAAAGTGCTTATGGAGCCAGTCTATGCTTTCTTGCGAACAGCAGGTGTTACCATGAGTGCATTTAATGCTTGGGTATTTTTAAAAGGCCTTGAGACTTTATTTGTGCGTATGGAAGCGCACGCTAAAAATGCGTTGGCATTAGCCACTTGGTTAGAAGCACAACCGCAAGTTGCGCGAGTTTTTTATCCAGGGCTTCAATCTCATCCCCAACACGCGCTTGCAATGAAACAGCAATTAAGTGGTGGTGGCATTGTGAGTTTTGAAGTGAAGCCCAAACAAGGTCAAACAGCCCAAGAATCGGCCTGGGCTTTGATTGATTCAACTAAGTTGATTTCAATCACCGCTAACTTAGGTGATGCCAAAAGCACCATTACCCATCCTGCAACCACCACGCATAGTCGCGTGACCGCCGAAGCTAGAGCTGCAGCTGGGATTACAGATGGCTTAGTGCGAATTGCTGTAGGATTGGAGCATGTGGAAGACTTAAAAGCGGACTTGGCATTGTTATCAAGTTAAATAGTCCTTAAATACATAGGGGGATGCCATTAGAAAGCCGAGCACGCCCCAAATCACTACATGCACCCTCTAGGAGTCATTTAGCTCACGCAGTGCGCAATCGGATTTATCGAACCGCAATGTTGCAGACACCATTTCGTACCTTCTAAATAAATGGCGAAGCCCTATACGAGATGTTGTAAGTTTTACTTGAGGTGGCCTTGTCTTTTGCTCGCGGCTAAATAAACTGCACTTTTGTCGCGCTTGCCTACCGAAACAACCAAAACGAGCACCGAAGTGTCATTGACCTCATAAACTAAACTATAGCCGACTTCCTTTAGCTTGATTTTGTATCTATCTTTACTATCGCGTAGCTTTGCACTCGCTATTGTCGGATTTTCAAAACGCTCAGCTAGTTTTGTTTTAACATTGCAATGGGAAAACCTTCGCCTGCCGCAACAGTATTCATCGGGTCTTTCTTTAGCTCAGTTACGCTCGCGGTAGTACTAGTCAAAATAGCGTGTGCCATAACAAACTCCTTATATTATTAATATGCTTTATTTGGCACTCATATTAGCACTATAAAAAGTACCACTAAATGCACTGATTAAGAATATTTAGCTTTACTTTTTTTGCTGGTTTAGCCAAAAAAAAAGGAGCCTAAGCTCCTTTCTTTGAGTTGCTGAATGTGCCTTGTTACCGCAATGTTCTGCCAAACATTTGTAAGGCTAATTGATAGCCCGTTGCTGCCAATTGCGGGTCATAACGGTCACCTTCATCACGCATAAAAGCATGTTGACCGTTGAATTCGTGCCATGTAAATTTAAGATCTGTTGCGTTTAAATCACTATACACTTTTGCACGACCTGCTGCTGGGATATGCGGGTCTTGTTTGCCCCAAATCATGAGCAATTCACCCTTGATTTTGTCCAAGTTTTCCATGCTGTGTTGACCTGGTTTGTTTGGAATCACCTGTGTGTGTAGGTCTGTAGCATAGAAGCAAGCGGTTGATTTGACTTCTGGTTGGAGCGCTGCACGGAACGCCAAGTGACCACCAATACAGAAACCCATTGCGCCGATGTCACCTGTGCACCAGGCTTGTTTCTTCACAAATTCAATCATGGCTTGGTTATCTGTGTCATAACCTTGTACGTCTTTTGCTGCTTTATCTGCATTGCCTTTATCGCGCCCAGCGTCATCATAACCAAGCACTGTGCCAATCGGATTAAGTTCATGAAACACTTCAGGCACAAGGACTGCATAACCATGACCAGCCATAAAGCGTGCTGCGCGTTCAATTGGGCCCGTTTGTTGGAAAATTTCTGAATAAAACAAAATCGCAGGGTAAGCGCCTTCGCCTGCTGGGCGGTGCACATAGGTGCGCATAACGCCTGTTGGGGTTGGCAAATCAACGATGTGGCTTTGAATGTTCACGACGGTATCCTCAAAATATTTTATTAATAGTGACTCTTATTGCTGTTATTTTACAATACTTCAGCATCTATTGATGCATCAAGTATAATTGCACTTATGCTTGAAACCCTTACATTTATCATTTCGATTGCTGCACTTTTATTGCTAGTTGTATTGTTGCGACAGTCTGCAAATAAACCGAACGCAGAAAATGCTTTGTTACTTCAGTTAGAAGATAAACATCGAGCGATGTTGCTCGATTTAAATGATGGATTAAACAAGCTAGGGGATAGGCTCAGTTCTTCATCTCAAGAGTCTAGCGAGCGACTTCGAACAGCCGTTGCGCAAGAATTAGCTCAAACGCGTGAAGCAATGCAAGCATTGCAAACCGCGCAAACCGCTAGTCTCGCCCAAACGCGAGAAGCTGTGATTGAGAAACTTCATACCACATTAGCTGAGCAAGGTAAGGCCGAGCAAGAGATGATTCAGGCTACGATGCGTCATGCAACGATGCAATTGACTGCGAGTATTGAAAGCTTGAGTAAGATTGTCGATGCGCGCCTAGAAGAAATTAGCGGTAAGGTGACTGAGCGTTTAGATGAGGGCTTTAAGAAAACAAACGATACTTTTGTGCGAGTGATGGAGCGCTTGGCGACCATAGATAAGGCGCAAGAGAAGATTGATGGACTCACAACGAACGTTGTGAGTTTGCAAGCATTGCTAGGGGATAAGCGCTCACGCGGTGCGTTTGGCGAAGTACAGCTTGAGGCTTTGGTGCGTAATGTGATGCCGAATGGCACTTATGAGATGCAGTACTCCCTCCCGAATGGTACTCGTGTTGATTGTGCCTTGTTCTTGCCTGAGCCAACGGGTACGGTGGCGGTAGACTCAAAATTCCCGCTTGAAAATTATCATCGTATGTACGAAAGCGGCGTGACCGACGCTGAAAAAATCATCGCCCAACGACAGTTCAAGGCTGATGTTAAAAAGCATGTGGATGATATTGCGAGTAAGTACATTATTGCAGATGTGACTTCAGATGGTGCGGTGATGTTTATTCCAGCTGAGGCTGTATTTGCAGAAATCCACGCGAATCATCGTGATATTGTGGATTATGCAATGACAAAAAACGTTTGGGTGGTTTCTCCAACCACTTTGATGGCCGTACTCAATACGGCACGTGCTGTGCTTAAAGATGTGGAAACACGCAAGCAGGTTCACATTATTAAAGAAGAGTTGGGTAAATTAGGTAAAGAATTCGGCCGCTTTGACACCCGCATGAAGAAGCTTGCAGATCACATTCGTATGGCGCATGAAGATGCGCAGGAAGTACAAACCACTAGCCAAAAGATATCACGTCGATTTTCACAAATTGAGCGCGTAGAGCTTGCTGGTGATGCAGCTTCTTTAGCGTTGCCTATTGATGAGATTGTGGATAACGATGTGTTGGGAGCTGATTAATTGATTACCGTGCTGTATTTTGCAAGATTAAAAGAATCGCTGAATTACTCGACTGAAGAGATGGAGTTGCCTGAGAGCGTTCAAACAATTGCGCAATTAAAAACACACTTGGCTAAACGCGGTGAAGCTTGGGCTAATTTGTTTAATGGCAAACAAACAATACGTGCAGCCATTAATCATGCGTTGGTTGAAAATGACGCAGCCATTAAAAATGGTGATGAAGTGGCTTTCTTTCCGCCCGTCACAGGCGGTTAATTCAATATCATGGTCGTGCGTGTCCAAACTGAAGACTTTGATGTGGGGGCTGAAGTGAATGCCATGCGTCTGTCTGAATCTAATATTGGCGCGGTTGTTTCTTTTGTAGGTCAGGTCAGAGATTTTAATGATGGCGATCATGTTGGATTGATGACATTAGAGCACTATCCCGGCATGACTGAAAAGTCACTGGCTGGCATTATCGAGCAAGCGCAAGCTAGATGGTCAGTTTTAGACGCGTTGATTATTCATCGCGTGGGTGAGTTAAAGCCATTAGATCAGATTGTTTTAGTCTTGGTGGCTTCGGCACACCGAAAGGATGCTTTTTCTGCATGTGAGTTCATGATGGACTACTTAAAGACAGAAGCGCCGTTTTGGAAAAAAGAACAAACGCCAACAGGCGAACGCTGGGTAGAAGCTAAAGACTCCGATAATCAATCGAAAAGCCGTTGGCAGCAATAAATAAGATTAACCATTAGAAATTACCTCATGTCACACTCTTTAAAAGTAGCGCAACTCAATATCCCTCTGCAACCTAGTGAGCTTGGATTTTCAAATACATCTACACTTAATCTAGCTGAAGTTTCTAGATGGGTAGGGCAAGCAGATGCAGAGCAAGCGGCGAATTTTGGATTAAGCATCTTTGAACCTGGTTTTAATATGCTTGTTCTTGGTGAATCTGGAAGCGGCCGAAAGTCGTTAACTTGGCAAGCCATCAAAGCAGCCTCTGCTAAGCGGCCAAAGCCTAATGATTTAGTTTTGCTTTATCACTTCGATACGCCAGAAAAACCACTGCCGCTTTATCTTAATGCAGGACATGGTGCGCGCTTGAGAATTGAGATGGATGCATTCATTCGTCAAATGGTTAAAGTCATCCCAGCATTGATTGCTCAGACCGCCGCTACAGAAGAGGGGAAAATAGAGCAAGCTTCTATTGAAAAAGATGCTGCTAAAGAGAGTAATAGCAAAATGAGCGTCGAGGTCAAGCTCGCAAAACAATTGAGACATTCGCTAGAGGCCTTTTTTACAGAACAGTTTGCGCGTTTGATTGTGATTGTGAAGGGGGATGCGAGCCCTTTTGCAATGGCGGAGCTTTTTAAGTTTGATCTTTACCTTGCTGCGCTAATGCGCGAAGTTTGCGAAAACATCGAAATTTTTAATCAATCAGCAGGCAGCGATAATGAAGGGTTGCTTGAAGGATTCTTGGGACGTTTCCGTGTCAACGTGATGGTGGATAACGCCGCTTATTGTGCTGATGCAAATTCAGGGTCTCCAGTAATCTTTGATGAAGATCCGTCATTTAGCTCACTTTTTGGTGGTTTGGAAAGTGCTGATAGTGCTAGCAATACTGCTGATTTCATGCGACTTCGTGCAGGTAATCTTCTCAAAGCCCATGGTGGTACTTTGATGCTTTATTTGCGAGACATCAATGCAGATCAGCAATCCGGCAGTCAAATTTTAGAGAAGCTTCATCGATTTCTGCGCAATGGCACCATCCAAATTGAAGAGGCAAGTGGCACCCCTGGGCAAAATGCTGGAATTCATTTTGCACCAGAGGCATTAGCGGCCAATGTGAAGTTGGTGTTGATTGCTACGCGCGAGGAGTATTATGCATTGCAAGATGAACTCCCTGAGTTTGCACGTTACTTTCAAGTAAAGGTAGATTTTGTGGAGAGTATGCCAGCGGATCATGCAGCCTATGCGGCGCTTGCCGGTTTAATTGCAAAATTCTGCCATCAGCATGCGTTGAAGCCTTTTGGGTCAGATGCAGTGGTAAAGCTTATTCGATTTATGCAGCGCACCATTGATGATCAAACCCGGATTGGGACACGGTTCTCACTTTTGGAAAGATTGATGTTGGAAAGCGTTGTGATGGCCAATGCAGCAGCTTCGGAGTTCGTCACAGCTTATGATGTGCAAGCAGCCTTGGATGCCCGTAGAAAGCGTCATAATAGCCCAGAACGTCAATTGCGTGAGTCGATGATTGATGGTGAAGTCATGATCAATGTGACGGGTGAGCAGGTTGGGCAAATTAACGGACTTACTCATATTGATTTGGGGGATATGAGCTTCGGATCACCCGTTCGAATTTCAGCAAGGTGTTATGCGGGTGCTGAAGGAGTGATCAATATTGATCGAGAAGTGTCTATGACAGGTCCTAATCATGACAAAGGTTTAATGATATTGCGCAGCTGGTTATCAGCGAGCTTCAGTAGTCTTACGCCACTGTCATTGACGGCATCATTGGTGTTTGAACAAGAGTACTACGGTGTGGAAGGTGATTCCGCTTCATGTGCAGAACTCTATGCTTTGCTTTCCGCCCTATCTGGTGTACCGATTAAACAGGGTCTGGCTGTGACAGGGGCGATGAATCAGCATGGTGAGGTGATGGCCATCGGCGGCCTCAATGAGAAAATTGAAGGTTATTTTCGCATCTGCAAGGCAATGGGTCTTGATGGCAAGCAGGGCGTGTTAATTCCTAGTCGTAATCTGGCGCATTTACTGCTAGACGATGAGGTGATTGAGGCGGTGAAGGCGGGGCAATTCCATATCTATCCTGTGAGCAACGTGTTTGAAGCTATAGAACTACTCACTGACGTCCCAGCGGGGACGCTTTCGGGCGAACGCTATGCAGATAATTCAGTCCTTGGCCGTGCACAGCACCACCTCGAGACCTTCCGCATGGCCTTGCAACATAACCGTGCGATCCAGCTTAATCAACCACGTTAAAATTGAATATGGCGCAAGATCATATTGTTGATGGGAAATGCCGCCTAGATAAGTGGCTGTGGGCGGCACGTTTCTATAAGACGCGAAGCCTAGCCACTGATGCCATTGATGGGGGCAAGATTTATGTGGACGGTGATCGCGTGAAGCCCGCCAAGGAAGTACGTGTCGGACAAGTCATCTATATCCGCCGTAAAGATCTGGATATGGAGGTGGTGGTGAAAGCATTATCAGTAACGCGTAGGGGTGCGCCCGAGGCGGCTCTGCTCTATGACGAGACGCCTGAGAGCGCTGCTAAAAGAGATAATGCGGCTGTGACTAAGGAGGCGGACCACGCTAAGCGTGAAAGAGGAGCGGGGCGTCCAACTAAGCGACAACTAAGGGATATTAAGAAGTTTACTGGGATAAGTAACTTTTAAAACAAAAAAGGCGACCAGTTGGTCGCCTTTTTCTTTGCCCTAGCTATTTTAATCAGAGTGATCAGTGTAAGGGAATTTTACGTGACCGTAGCGCACAATTAGAATTGCCAAGGCAATTAAGAGAATAGAACCAGATAGCGCCCACATGCGGAATGCATCAAGCTCTTTAATTTCAAGCACTAAGAAACGCGCTAGGGCGATGATGCCGATGTAAAGTGGGTAGCGAACAGGTAGGTTGCCGGAACCAAGGTAATGACCTAGCATCGACATGACCTCAAGGTATAGGAACATCAGCAGTAGGTCACCCACGGTCAGTGCCTTGGTCTCCCAGATGTGGCTGATTTCCTGAAACACGGCAAATATCGTCGCGATGGCGATGATGATGAGCACGACCTGGCCGACCATGCTTAGGCCGCGCTGCGTGAGTTTGGTGAAGTGGTTTGGTGTCATCTGGCTAGCCCAATCATAATAGTGATGTTTAATTATATCTTTCTTATTGTGAAATGAGCGCGCACTTTTTATGCTTGATATTGTGTTCTGAGCCAGGCCGCTAACTCTACTTCAGTTTTTTGATCGGTTGCTACATGAATGATCCAATCCCCAAGCGATAGATCAGAAAACTTAATTTTAATATGGTTGAGAGAGAGTGAAAAAAACAGCACGGTTGCCGCAGTTCGTTTATTCGCATCGTTAAAACAGTGGCCTTTTGCAATAAAGGTTGCATAGCATGCTGCTAAGTCAAAAGCGTCTGAGATGAATCCATACTGTAAGCGATTGTGTACGCGCTCGATGACAGCTTCTAAAGGCTTGTCTTTAGCTAGGCCTTGAAGTTCATTTGGTCCAATAATCTGTTCATGCAGTTTGATGACTTGCATCGTTTCAATAATCACGTATTGCATGATTATTTGTCTTTGAGGTATTCAAGAACGTGATCTATTTGACCTAACTCATTCTTAATAAAATCATCTACTTGAGCGTGTGATGCACTGATAATCTCAATTTCAGAGACTGCGCTTTTTGGTACAAAGTAACCAATCGCCTCGTTACGATTTAGGATAGCAACGGGCTGGTTGCCTGCTTTGGCGATTACTTTGTTAGGCTCACGAAGTTCAGTGAGGGATGCGGTGAGTGAACTCAATAAGACTTCCATTTTTTTATCCTCATTTAAATGTATATTTAAATATACACTAAAACTTGGTCGGGGAACAGTCTCTATTATTAAGAGAGCGATAAATGGTATTAGCGTGCCTATTTGCGAGCTGGTGTGTGATGAAATGAATGAGCGCGTGACCATCAAACTTGAATACCAATTCGTTGCATTACCAAGTATAATCTCAACTAATACTATTACGAGTTAGAAAATGACTGCCTATCAGAATCAAATCAATCAAGCTGTTCTGCCCTTCATGGTTTACGCTTTAACCTTCTCATTGTTTCTAGGCACAGCAGTTTTTACGGTGGTCATTGCTTTGACGATACTCATGTGGTTACTTTCTGGGGAGTACGCTACCAAGTACTCGACGATTAAAGACAACCCAGTGGTGATCGCTGCTCTATTGTTATTTTTAGCCATCACCCTAGGTCTTTTTTGGTCGCATGTGCCTTGGTCAGAAAAACTGCCGATGTATATGAAGTATCACAAGTTACTTTATATTCCGATGATCGCAAGTATCATTCAGACACCTGTTCAAAGGAGACATGCAGTCAATGCGTTCTTGATCGTTAGCTTGATTATTCTGTTCATGTCTTATGGTAAATTTTTAGGGTTGATACCTTTTCATGATGAGGGTATGGGATACATCGTCACTCGCAATCGTATTGCGCACAACATTTTTATGGCGTTTGCGGCGTTCCTCATGATCCATCGCACGATTCAGAAACGTGGAAGCTATCAGTGGGTGTGGGGAGTACTCTCATTGCTTGCTATTTTTAATGTCATGATGATGGTGAATGGCAGAACCGGTCAGGTCATTCTAGTTGCGTTTATTGCATTAACGATTTGGCAATATCTAGGGTTTAAGTCAATCAAGTATCTTGTGGTTGTAGGGATTTTGGGTTTGCTAGCTTTTAAAACAGTGCCCATGTTTGAACAGTCAAGATTGGCAGCAGTGAGTACGGAACTTAAAGATCGCAACTCATCCTCTGGATTAAGGATGGGTTTCTACCAAAACTCAATCCAAATCATTAAGAAACACCCTTTGTTTGGGGTTGGTACAGGAGGTTTTCCAGCCGCTTACCAAGCTCAGGTAGCGTCTGACCCTGGACTTAAGGTGACGCGAAACCCGCATAATCAGTACCTATTGATGTGGGCTGAGATTGGCTTGGTGGGGTTAATTCTTTTCTTGTATTTTTTAGGGAGTGCTTGGCGTTTATCCATGCGATTACCCTTTGATGATCGCTGTATGATTCAGGGTTTAGTTCTCCTATTCTCAATGGGATCGTTATTTAACTCCTTGTTGCTAGATGCAGGCGAGGGGCGTTTTTATTGTACCTTGGTCGCTATTCTGGTCGGTGGTTTGAATATTAAAAAGGCCTGAGAATGACCATTTGCAAGCTTTATCTCTGCTGAGATTATTCGTTTAGTTGCAAGTCTGTTATGCCGAACCGGCGTGTGCGCTTTTTATAGGCATCAAGCGCAAGGTCAATCGCCTTGCCATCAAAATCTGGCCACAACGTATCCGTGAAGTAGAGTTCTGTGTAGGCTAAATCCCAGAGCAAGAAGTTGCTAATCCGCGTCTCTCCGCCAGTGCGGATCAGTAGGTCGGGTTCTGGTGCGTATTGGAGTGACAGGTGTTCAGCAAGGTCTTCCTCAGTATAGTTTCCCGCTTTTTCAGGGGAAAGTTTAGAGAGTTTGTTCGTTGCCTTAATGATGTCCCAGCGCCCGCCGTAGTTAGCGGCGATCGTGAGAGTGAGCCCAGTGTTGTTTTGTGTGAGTGCTTCGGCTGCATCGACTGCAGCGATGAGTTCAAGCGGGAAGGGTGACTTGTCGCCGACTACCTTGAGTCGTAGATTGTTCTTGTGCATGTCAGCGGCTTCGCGTTTGAGCATTTCGATGAAGAGCTTCATCAGGAAGGAGACCTCATCCTCTGGCCTGCGCCAGTTTTCACTGCTAAAAGCAAACACCGTAAGGTATTTGACGCCCAGTTTGTCTAACTTCTCAACAAGGTTTCGGAGGATCTCTGCGCCGCGCTTGTGCCCCATCACTCTTGGTAGCAGGCGCTTGGTCGCCCAACGTCCGTTGCCGTCCATGATGATTGCCACATGTTGTGGAGTCTTGCCGACCTCTGGGATGGTCTTTGTTGAACTAAAGAATTTTTTCATCGGACTTTGGGCCTGGTTTTAGGTTTAAATGCACCTGAGGGTCAAGTTGACTGCATTAATAAACATAATCAACTTGAAAAATATTATAATGCATCCATTAGAACATCGGTCGGCATTATAAATAAATTCTTGCCTCACGGTTTTAATTTATTTTGGTGGTTTTTAATCATTTAGTTTCAGGATTGAATGGTTTGAATTAAGTGCTCTATGATGTTATATTCTTGGGAATTACCACATTAAAATTAATCTATGTCAATCAATAAGCGCATCAGTCTTGCACTCGTATTTCTGGTCTCTTTTGTCAGTTTCAATGCTAACGCCTTAGACCCAACCCTACTTCCTAATCCGAACAGTTCGGATAATGGATTTGGGCTTATGATGTCGAACCAGCTCACTAATATGGATAACCAGAATCAGCAGTTGGTGATTCCTAAGAAGGTTGTGCAACCTGATCATACTCAGAATACTCAACCTTTGGTTGAACGCAAGCCCCGGATCAAGAATGAATTCCAGAAGTTTGTAGAAAAGTCGACTGAACGTGACGTGGAGATGTTCGGCTACGACATCTTTAATAACCCCGCGAACGGCATGGCGCCAATTGAAAACGTGCCAGTGACATCTGATTACGCGATTGGTCCTGGAGATGAACTCCTGATCAATATGTGGGGTCAGGTTGAGGCAAGCGAGACGGTGATCGTGGATCGCAACGGGACAATCAATCTGCCCAAAGTTGGTACGATTAACGTGGCTGGAGTGCAGTACGCTAACCTCCAGGCTTACATTAAGACGTCGGTGAGTAAGGTATTTAAGAACTTTGAGCTCAATGTTTCGCTCGGAAAGCTTCGTTCTATCCAGGTCTATGTGGTGGGTCAGGCTGAGCAGCCTGGGAACTATACCGTAAGCTCGATGAGCACGCTCGTGAATGTGATCTTCGCCTCAGGCGGCCCAAGCAAAAAGGGTTCAATGCGCCACATTCAGTTAAAACGTAACGGTACGCTTGTCTCTGAATTTGATATGTATGACCTGATCCTAAAAGGGGACAAGTCCAAAGACGTGAAACTACTTCCTGGTGATGTGATCTACATTCCTGCGGTGGGGCCGATGGCGGCGATTACCGGCAGTGTTAACGTGCCTGCAATCTATGAACTTAATGGTAAGGAGAACTTGGCTGCTTTGATCCAACTCTCTGGTGGCTTGAGTAACGTCGCAGCTGGTCAAAAGGTGACCGTTGAACGCATCCAGAATCACGAGAAGCGCTTGGTGGATGAATTTTTTCTGGAAAAAGATGGTCTGGCGAAGCCTATCCAGGATGGTGATCTCGTGACAGTGAATAGCATCTCTCCGCGTTTTGATAATGCAATTACCCTTAAGGGGAATGTTGCGATTCCCGGTCGTCACCCATGGCGCCAAGGGATTCGCGTGAGCGACATCATTCCTGACCCTTCGGTGCTTGTGACTAACCAATATTGGAATAAGCAGAATCTTGCTCGTGATGCGCAGTCAATCAACAGTGAGCTACTCAAAGCCAACATCAAGTCCAATCCAGCTGAGATTAATTGGGACTATGCGCTGGTTGAGCGACTTAATCGTGACGATCTAAAAACGAGTCTTCACCCGTTTAACTTGGGTAAGGCGATCAACGATCCATCTGATGAAAACAACTTGTTACTAGAGCCTGGCGATGTGATTACGATCTTCTCCAAGAACGATATCCAGGTGCCGGTTTCAAAACGCACCAAGTATGTGACGCTCGAGGGTGAGTTTGCTAGCCCAGGTGTTTATCAGGTCAACTCGGGCGAGACCTTGCGTCAGTTGATCGCCCGTGTTGGTGGTGTATCTAAAGACGGTTACTTATTAGCAACGGAGTTCACACGAGAGTCAGCCCGCGTCACGCAACAGATTCGTCTCGATGAGATGGTAAGTAAGTTAGAGCAGAGTGTTCAACGTAACAGTAGTCAAAATGCTGCAAACAAGGATCCTTCGGAAGCTGCTAACTTGAAGGCGCAATATGAAGCTCAGCAGGCTCTGGTTGCTAAGATGAAAGAGGTAAAGGCCACAGGCCGTCTAATCTTGGATATTTCTGTTGATAAACCTAAGGTGGAAGATCTTCCTGAAATCGTGCTTGAAGACGACGACCATATTTATGTGCCACCAACTCCGTCAACGGTGACCGTGATGGGACAAGTTTACAATCAGAACACATTCCTATTTAACCGTGGTCAGACGGTTGGGGATTACTTGGCTAAGGCGGGCGGCCCAACCCGTGATGCGGATAAGGATGATATCTATTTGGTGCGTGCTGATGGTGTGGTCTTGAGTAAGCGCCAGAACAGTTACCTATTTGGAACGGTCAGCAGTAGCTTTAATAGCCGTCAGGTGGCACCAGGTGACACGCTAGTGATTCCTGAGAAGCTCGACAAGTACAACTTGACCAAGGATCTTAAGGATTGGTCACAAATATTCTACCAATTCTCGCTCGGAATAGCGGCGATGAAGACACTTGGCGTACTCTAGAGTGGGTGACATGGAAAATAATCAGCAGCATTACCAAGACGAAGATGAGATCAGCCTGATTGATCTGCTGCTCGTGGTCGCGAAGTACAACCGCTTTATCATCAAGTTCACCCTTGGGGTGGCGACGTTGACGGTTCTTTATACCTTAACGATGCCTAAGATTTTTACCGCAAAGACGGTGATCCTGCCACCGCAACAGAGCGGCTCGTCGGCGAGCATGATGCTCGCGCAGTTGGGTGGACTGGCTGGCGCGGCAGGGGGTGCCTTGGGAATTAAGAGTCCAAGTGACACTTACGTGGGGATGATGAAGAGCCGGAACGTGGCGGATCATCTCATTGAGTCATTCAAACTCAAGGCCCTTTATGAATCTAAGACTTATGAGGGTACACGTAAAGCCTTGGCAGACAATACGGTCATCACCTCGGGTAAGGATGGGTTTATTACGGTCGAGTTCTCAGACAAGGACCCTAAGCGAGCAGCTAGCATCGCTAATGCTTACGTGACCGAACTCGACCACCTAAATCAAACTCTTGCGGTAACCGAGGCTGCTCAGCGGCGCCTATTCTTCGAGAAGCAACTGATAAAGGCTAAAGAGGAACTCGCAAACGCAGAGGTCGCATTAAAGCAAACGCAAGAGAAGTCGGGGCTCGTTCAGCTTGATGCACAGGGTCTTGCCGTGATCAAGTCGGTAGCTGACCTTCGCGCGCAGATTGCCGCGAAAGAGGTTCAGCTCTCTGGGATGCGTGCGTTCGCGACCGCCCAAAACCCGGACTACCGTCAGGCGCAGGAGTTGCTCGCTGGATTGCGGGCGCAGCTCGCCAAGGTGGAGCGTGATACTGCAGAGGGTAACGGCAGCGTGCTCTTGCCGATGAAGAAGCTCCCAGAGAGTGGCCTCGAGTACGTCCGCAAGATGCGTGAGGTGAAGTACCACGAGACGCTCTTTGAGCTTCTGAGTAAGCAGCTCGAGATGGCGAAGCTCGATGAGGCCAAGCAGTCTGCGATCATTCAGGTGGTCGACAGGGCGGAGCCACCAGAGCTAAAGTCTAAACCGAAACGCGCGTTGATCGTGATCATCGCGACACTGATGGCGTTCTTTTTGTCGGTGCTGATCGCCTTTGTGCGTGAGGCGATGGCAAATGCTAGACAAGACCCAGAGCAGGCAATGCGCATCGGCTTACTCCGTCAGTACCTACGCCAGGGGCGCTAATCCTTGCTTGCGGAGTTTGATGTCACTGAGGCTACTCGAGAAGAGGCGATAGTTCGTTCCACCCAGTCTCAATGGTACTTGATTCACACTAAGCCACGCCAAGAGCGACGCGCCCTAGAAAATTTAGAGCAGCAGGGTTACACCTGCTTTTTGCCGCTCTACTTGAGTGAGAAGCTTGTCAAGGGCCGTCCTCTCTTTGCTGAAGAGCCGCTATTCCCTCGCTACCTGTTTATTTATCTTGCCACAGGCTTGGACGCAAAGAGCTGGGCGCCCATTCGTTCAACCAATGGCGTCAGTAGTCTGGTGAGGTTCGGCGACAGTCCTGCGCGTGTAGATGATGGGATCATTGATCTCATTAAGCACCATGAGCTTAAGATTAAGCTTGCGCCAGAGCGCCTCTTTAATGCGGGTGACAGATTGCAGGTGGTCGATGGCCCATTTGCAGGGATGGGTGTTGTGTTTGAGATGCGTGACGGTGAGAATCGCGCGATGGTACTGATTGACCTCTTGGGTAAATTAACGCGCTTAACGCTGCGACCCGGTGATCTTAGGAAAGAGCTTGTTTAATATGCATTGGATGGCAATATGATTTTAGTGACTGGCGGCGCCGGTTTTATTGGTGGCAACTTTGTGCTCGATTGGTTGGCGGGCTCTGAAGAGCCTGTTCTAAACCTCGATCTCTTGACCTACGCGGGTAACCTAGAGAACCTGAAGTCGATTGAGCATGACCCACGTCACACCTTTGTGCGTGGTGACATTGGAGACGCTAAGCTCGTACCAGCGCTGTTGGCAAGGTATCAGCCACGCGCCGTGATTAACTTTGCGGCGGAGAGCCACGTGGATCGATCCATTCATGGCCCCGAAGATTTTATTCAGACCAATGTGGTCGGAACCTTTCACCTGCTAGCGTCTGTGCGTGCCTATTGGTCAAGCTTGGAGGGTGAGAAAAAAGCGGCTTTTCGCTTTCTACACGTCTCCACCGACGAGGTCTACGGCTCGCTCGAGAGGGGTGATCCTGCCTTCACCGAAACTCATCGCTACGAGCCTAACAGTCCTTACTCAGCCAGTAAGGCGGCGAGTGATCACCTGGTCCGCGCTTACCACCACACCTACGGCCTGCCGGTATTGACGACAAACTGTTCTAATAACTACGGGCCCTTCCATTTCCCTGAGAAATTAATCCCGCTCTGCCTGCTCAATGCGTTGGGCGGCAAGCCGCTCCCCATCTACGGCGACGGCCAGCAGATTCGGGACTGGCTATTCGTGAAGGATCACTGCAGTGCGATCCGCCGCGTGCTTGAGGCGGGGCGCTTGGGTGAGGTTTATAATGTGGGTGGTTGGAACGAGAAGGCGAATCTAGAAGTAGTACACACACTCTGTGAGATACTCGATGAACTAAAACCGCGCTCAGATGGCTTGAGCTATAAGTCGCAGATTAGCTTTGTTAAAGACCGCCCAGGGCATGACAGGCGCTACGCAATTGATGCAAGCAAGCTTGAGCGTGAGCTTGGCTGGAAGCCTCAAGAGACTTTCGAGACGGGTATTCGTAAGACGGTGGTCTGGTACCTTGAGAACCAGCCTTGGGTGGATCATGTGGTGAGCGGCGAGTATCGCCAGTGGCTCAATCAACAGTATAGTTAGGTGACCATGAAAATATTAGTGACGGGTAAGAACGGGCAGGTGGGCTTTGAGCTGATGCGCAGCCTCGCGCCATTGGGGCAAGTGGTTGGGGTCGACGTTAAGGAGTGCGACCTCGCGCAGTCTGCCGCGATCGATACGTTGCTCGAGCGTGTGAGGCCTGACATCATCATCAACCCTGCGGCCTACACCGAGGTCGACAAGGCCGAGACTCAGCCAACGGTTGCGCATGCGGTTAACGCACAGGCGCCCAAGCTTTTGGCCCGTTACGCGGCGAGGCATAACATCCCGATCATCCACTTCTCGACCGACTATGTGTTCGATGGCAAGAAGGATGGTCTCTACACGGAGGAGGATGACGCAAACCCAAGCTCTGTGTACGGTAAGACCAAGTGGCTGGGGGAGGAGGCTGTCCGTAAGCTTGCGGCCAAGCACATCATTATTCGAACGAGTTGGGTGTTCGGAAGTCACGGGGTTAATTTCTTGAAGACCATGCTCAAGCTCGCTGCAGAGCGGGATAAATTAAGTGTGGTCTCAGATCAGTTTGGCGCCCCGACTTCTGCGAGGATGCTCGCAGATGCTGTCGCTCAGATCGTGAGTGAGTTAGCGGAGCCTGGCTCTTATCGTAAGTACGGCACCTACCACGTGGCCGCACGCGGTGAGACGAGCTGGCACGGCTATGCCCAGGTGGTGGTGGAGAAGGCGATTAAGTTGGGGCTAACGCTTAAGCTCTCGCCCAAGGAGATCAAGCCGATTGCAACTAAGGATTACCCGATGCCCGTACCAAGACCAGCCAACTCTAGGCTCGACACTACCAAGGTGCGCACGGTGTTCTCTGTAAATCTACCTAAGTGGCAGGACGAAGTGGAAAAAGTTATTCAAGAGCTAGTAAAGGTGAAGAGTGATGTCTAATTATCAAGCACGTAAAGGGATTATCCTCGCTGGCGGTTCCGGCACAAGGCTCTACCCTGCAACGCTGGCAGTTTCCAAGCAGCTGCTACCCGTCTTTGATAAGCCGATGATCTACTACCCGCTGTCGACGCTCATGCTCGCTGGGATTCGTGACGTCCTCGTGATCTCAACGCCGCAAGACACCCCCAGGTTCGCCCAGCTCTTGGGTGATGGAAGTCAGTGGGGTCTTAATATTAGCTACGAGGTGCAGGCGAGCCCTGACGGGTTGGCGCAAGCCTTTATCATCGGCGAACAGTTTATTGGGAGCGACCTCTCGGCGCTTGTCTTGGGGGATAATATCTTCTATGGTCACGACTTTCATCACCTCCTATCAAACGCCAAGGCAAAGGAGAGCGGCGCGTCTGTCTTTGCCTACCACGTGCAGGACCCTGAGCGTTATGGGGTGGTCGAGTTTGATTCAAATAGCAAGGCGATCAGTATCGAGGAGAAGCCTGCGCGCCCTAAGTCTAACTACGCTGTGACGGGGCTCTACTTCTATGACCGCGAGGTGGTAGAGATTGCAAAATCTCTCAAGCCATCACCGCGCGGAGAGCTTGAGATTACTGACCTAAACCGTGTGTACTTGGAGCAGGGTAGGCTGGATGTCGAGATCATGGGCCGTGGTTATGCCTGGCTTGATACTGGCACGCACGAGTCGCTGCTTGAGGCGGGGCAGTTTATTGCAACGATCGAGAACCGTCAGGGTTTGAAGGTCGCCTGCCCCGAGGAGATTGCCTACCGCCAGGGCTGGATCGATGCGGCTGCGCTCCAGAAGCTCGCTGCGCCGCTCGCCAAGAACGGCTACGGCCAGTACCTACTCAACATCCTCAAGGAAAAGGTGTTCTGATGCAGGCAACGCCGCTCGCAATCCACGATGTGTTTCTGATCGAGCCGAGGGTCTTCGGTGACGATCGGGGCTTCTTCTTCGAGAGCTTTAACCAGGCGAGGTTTGAGGCCGAGATTGGCCTGCAGGTAAGTTTTGTGCAGGACAACCACTCCAAGTCCAATAAGGGCGTGCTGAGGGGCTTGCACTACCAATCGCAGAACGCTCAGGGCAAGCTTGTGCGTGTATCGCAGGGTGCGGTATTTGATGTCGCGGTAGACGTTCGCAAGGGGTCGCCAACCTACGGTCAGTGGGTGGGTGAGGTCCTATCTGCCGAAAATAAACGCCAGCTCTGGATTCCCGCTGGGCTTGCGCACGGCTTCTTGGTGCTCTCTGAGACGGCAGAGTTCCTCTACAAGACGACAGACTATTATGCGCCGGAGTTTGAGCGCTGCATCGCTTGGAATGATCCTGGCTTAGCGATCGATTGGCCACTCGAGGGCGCGCCTATCTTGTCCCAAAAGGATCAGCTCGGGGAGCGTTTTTCTGACCTGTAGCTGATAGGATTTTCTCCTTTCTTTGTCGGTATAAAAAAGCTAAAAATTTTATTAAATTGATTATTATCAATTGGTTGTGTTGATTTTTAGAAGTGGGGGGGGTGAAACCCTGCTAACTTTGAGTGTACGCTGCCGAACATATCGATTACAATAAGGTTATTAAAAAGATAACAAAAAAAGCCTTATGATTCGTCTTGTATTATTTCTGCTAGTCCTGGTTTTAGTGCCGATGCTCGGCTTCAGCCTTGACCGAACCATTTCGGTGGATCATGTGCCCCTATCTCAAGTGAAGTCTGCGCTGCTCTTATCTACCCCAGCATTTTTTTTCACGTTCCTGATATGTTACTTAATTAAGCGTTATGAGTCACTCCATGGGCGTTTTTCGCATGACCACGACCTTTCCGGCGTCCAAAAATTTCACACGATACCCGTCCCTCGAGTGGGTGGGTTGGCGATCTTTGTTGGCCTGAGCTTAAGTCTCTGGACGCTGAGTATTTACTTGCCGCCCACGGGTGTGCGACGTGCTTACCTTGGTCTGCTCTTGCTCGCTTCCTTGCCCGTGTTCTTGGGTGGGCTCATTGAGGATCTAACTAAGAACATCGGTGCCCGAAGCAGGCTGCTGCTTGCCTTTGTCTCTGCCGCGCTTGGGATCTTGTTAGTGCATGCGGAGCTTCATCGCCTGGATGTTGCCTGGCTTGATCCGCTGTTGACTGGCACTTTTTTCTTGCTGCTCTTTACGGTCTTCAGTGTCGGCGGCGCGACGCACAGCTTTAATCTGATCGATGGCTACAATGGTCTGGCTGGGGGTGTTGGTTTGATTGTGTTGGCCGCGACCGGCTTTGTGGCCTATGGCCTCAGTGACCATGTCGTGCTGATGCTATCCATCAACATGTTCATGGCGACCCTGGGCTTCTTGATGTGGAACTGGCCTAAGGGAAGGATTTTTCTTGGGGATGGCGGGGCCTATCTGCTTGGCTTTATGATTGCGAGCCTGCTCGTGATCCTGCTCGATAGAAACCCATCGGTCTCGACCTGGTTTCCCCTATGTTTGGTAGGTTACCCGACCTTCGAGACGCTGTTCTCGATCTTTCGCCGTAGGTTTTTTCAGAAGACGCGTCATGACGTGCCGGATGATCTGCACCTGCACCAGCTCATCCACCGTCAGGTGGCGAGACTGCGTGGCCAGGTGCCACATAGCTGGATTGATAACAACAGCCTGACCTCCGTCCCGCTCTGGCTGATCGTATCGGCCGCGAGCCTGGTAATCGTGTACTTCTATGATAATACCAATGCGCTTATGTGGATCTACCTGGTAGGCATCTTGGCCTACAAGGCCCTCTACCGAGTCCTTTACTGGCTGTATCAGAGAGATGTTGCTTAAGCGCATACGTAAGCCGCTAACTTATACCCTAGCGTTATTTTGTGTGATGGCGTCTAGAGTTAACGCCGAAGATGGTCTTGTCCAGGCTACCTATAACAACAATCTCAATTTGGCACAGTTACAGCAAGCAATTGAGCCTCACCTGCAGATGACACCCAGTATTGCTCCAACAGAGACTGCATTAAGTCTTGGATATGAGACGATAAAGCTCCCGGGCGGCGAGCCGATGGGCTGGGTGGGGGCTAACCTCATGTTCGATGTGAATGACTACACGCGTCTAGGTGTTGGTACCTATGGCGCGATGGCAGGGCAGCGTGGCGGCTTTATTACACTCGGGGTTGCCGGTGAGCTCAGGAAGCAGGTCTACCCAGACTGGTTTGTGCACTCTGGACTCTTTGTTGGTGCGGGTGGTGGTCGTGGCGGGAGCTCACTTTCCGGCGGTGGGTTGATGCTGCGCGCCGATGTGGGTTTAGACTATCAGGTCAAGGGTCTGGGTAACTTTGGGCTTGGGGTGAGTCACGTGGAGTTTCCAGACGGTGTGATCTCGAGCACGCAGCCATATGTCCGTTACGAGTACCTCTTTAGTAATCTGGTCTCGCCAGGTTGGCAGTCCCCTGACATTGCTGGCGGCAGTTGGTCGCTGTCATCTCACCTTAACGAGTTCAGCGTGGTCGGTCGCGAGTACCTCATCCCATCTAATGTCACACGTGACAATGGTGCGCCGCAGGGCAGTCACATGGAGCTCGTCGGGGTGGAGTGGCTAAGCTACTTGGACGAGTGTTGGTACCTGAGGCTGGAGGCGGAGGGTGCCGGCGGTGGCAGTAATAATGGCTATATGCAGATCCTTGCTGGCGGTGGCTACCGCTTCCCTGTGACTCAGAATACCTATATAAAGCTTCAGATGGCGGCTGGCCCAGCAGGCGGCGGCGGTGTAGATACACGCGGGGGCTTACTCGTCGATACTGGCATCGGGCTGCAGTATGCGATGACCAAGCACACCTTGGCTGAGATTGACTTGAGCGATACTCGTGCACCAAATGGCGGGTTCGAGGCGGTGAGCTTGGGGCTTAAGCTGAGCTACCAATATGGTCTTCCTAACGTGGGTGAAGAGGAGGTCAGCTGGGATGGCTTGCGCCAGTATGACGCGAACGGGTTGCGTGTAAGGGTTGCTGACCAAACCTATTTTAAGGGTAATGAAGCCTGGCGTAATCGCTCGGTTAACGAGTCTGTGAGTAACCTCGGTATTCAGATGGATTACTTTTTGAGTGATCACTTATTCTTGACCGGTCAGGCTTTGGCTGCCTACGCAGGTAATGCAGGTGCTTACATGGTGGGCGAGTTCGGTGTTGGTACGCACTGGAACCTAACGCACGATCTTTTTGTTGAGGCTGAGGCCTTGCTTGGCGCCGCGGGCGGGGGTGGTCTTGCTGTTGGTGGTGGCTTCGTCGGTCAGGGTAATGCTTCGATCGGCTACCACCTTACCGATACGCTTTCCGTGCTTGGGTCATTTGGCCGAGTGGGGTCATTTAAGGGAGATTTTCAGGCGAACGTGCTGGGACTTTCTGTCGCCTATGACTTCTTGGGGTTCACCCGAAAATAGTTTTTGTTTTGAAAATTGTCTTGATTCTGTCACATGGCTCACCTAGAATGCTTGTTCAAGATTGAACATATTTTAGTGTCATTCAATTGCTTCCCGATACTGCCCCTTAAAAAAATAGGGTCGCGGTAGGGCGGTAGCGTACTTAAAAAGGCCTTTAGACTTAGTGAGTAGACAGCAGCAGCTTCAGCAGGAGACCTACTACCAGGTGCTGGCCATCCTCGAGCAGGAGCCTGGGATCAGTCAGCGCGCGCTTGCAAAGCGCTTGGGGATCAGTTTGGGCGGCGTGAACTATAGCCTCAAGGCCTTGATCGAGAAAGGCTGGCTCAAAGCACAAAACTTTCAAAAAAATGAAAACAAGCTCGGCTACGCTTACCTGCTCACGCCTGCCGGGGTGGTGGAGAAGTCCAAGCTGACGGCCGCTTTTCTTAAGCGTAAAATGGCCGAGTACGAGGCGCTAAAGCTTGAGATTGCAAGACTGCAGTCGCAGGTAGGCGCCGATATGATGGATCAACACTAAGGGGATGACGATGAAGAGACTGCTGGTACTGATGTATTTGGTTTGCCTGCCGATGATGGGGTTCGCGGCTGATAGGGCGGAGATCGATAGCGATGTGGCGAGCGTGCTCAAGGACTTTTATTACCTGAGCGCGGGCAACAAGGAGCTAGTCGCTAAGGCGAACGGCGTGCTGGTGTTCCCGTCGGTGATCAAGGCTGGCTTTGTGGTCGGCGGCGAGTACGGCGAGGGCGCGCTGCTGGTGGACGGCAAGACGGTCGACTACTACTCGATCGCGGCGGCCTCGGTGGGAATCCAGCTGGGCGCGCAGGAGCGCGCTGAGATCATCCTGTTCATGGATAAGGATGCCTTCGACAAGTTTAGGCAGGCCGACGGCTGGAACGTCGGCGTAGATGGAAGCATTGCGGTGGTTCAGTCGGGTGCGGGCAAGGGAATCAACACCGACAGCATCAAGGACCCAGTGATCGCGGTGATCTTGCTTAACCGGGGCCTGATGGCGAACATCTCGCTCGAGGGGTCTAAGATCTCGAAGATCGATCGCTAGGCGGTCCCGGGACCGGGCACTAGCGGGCCTTAATTTTAGTTTTTAATCTGGTGATATAAAAAATAATGCGGGAGAAAATATTAATAAGTTAAAAATAACTTCTACTCAATCTAACTCAACACTTCTTAATCGCTTGCTTTACCAAGTAATGTTGTTTTTTATTGGGACTGTTATATATGGATTAGTTTCACAATATACAAATAGTAAAAAAATGTTATTTGTATCATTGTTTCTTGGGTCGCTTGGACTTTTTTCAAATTTAAGTTTGCAATTGCAAGGCAGGTCGTGCGTTTTTTGTTCGTTCCTTACCAAATTATTCTCAATAACTATACTTTATGTAGCGGTAAGTCAATCAAATATGAGTATCGATCCAATAGTTATGGTGCTTGCCATATTTGTAATTTTAGCTATAAACGGCAAAACCCTTATAAATAGACCTAGCCCTGTTCGAATGGGTGTTGTGCTATTTAGTGTTTTATTACTTTCAGTTTTATACATACTTACAGATATTTTTACTTTCATAAATATTGATCCAGAAATATGGATATTTTTGATAATAAGTCCATATTTCTTTTTGGCTATATTGGATTTACTTCAAGTGCCTGGTGTAAATGAGAAAGAAAAACTTACTTATGATGTTCCAAGCGGTAAGAGCATATCCTCTTACCTAATAATTATTGCCCAGGTAATACCAGTTTTATCAGGTTCTATATTAGTTATGATAATAAGCCACAGCACAAACAAATATGACGCTTCACAATATATTCTATATGAGCGTTCGTTGGCAGTTGGTTGTAGTGTTTCATACTTTTCAGCAAAAGTATTCAACATAGATTATGTTAAGCATTATCTATGGATTTTGGGAAGCTTAATAATATTTGGGTTTGTATTTGGATATTTCAAGCCATTGAACTATTTAGGAGCTATTGTATTTTTCATATCTGGCGTTTATTTATCATTCGCAACAATCTTATTAAATATAGGAAGAAAAGAGTTCGCAGTATTTTTTGCAAACTTAATAGCTTTTATATCTTTAAGCATCTTTTTTTTATATTTGAACAATGTATCGTTATCCCCATCACAACTTTTAACACTTTATTTGATGCCGCAAGTGTTATTTTTGTTTCCATTTTTATATCCAATACAAAGAAAAAATGTACACATTTCTTAGACTTTTGAATTACGCCATTGATTATTTAAGAACAGCTTCGTTGTTTAATTATGCTTTAAGAATTGATGCTAACTTAAAAACGGATGCTGTAGTTGTTCTTATACATAGACTTGAATTTCGATCAGGGGGCTTAAGAAACATAGCTAGAATAGTTAACTCTTTGTCTCGATCTTATAATTTACCATTGCTAATTTATGTGCAAAATACATCAATTTCAGATAGCGAAATTTTTAAAGAGTATGAATTTGAAGGCGTGTTAATTGATAAGTTACCCAAAGAAGCTAATCAAGTTGTTACTTCCAGCTGGGTTTTTTGTTCGCAAATATCTGAATACATAATTTCAAGTAAGGGTAAGTGGACGCATATTATTCAAGATTATGATGAGTTGTTTTTTCCCGTTTCGACACGCTACTTTATTGCAGCTATGGTCAAATCAGAACCAGATTCATTTATTGCGTCTGGCAAATGGATGAGATTGAAAAAAAACACTATATATCTTCCATTTCCTATCGATAAAAAAATTTATAATGTAGTTGCTGAGTCAAGTAATCGTGATATTGACGTGCTATTTTTTCATAAGCCTGAAATGCCAAGAAGGTGCGCGAATCTCTGTGAGTTAATTGCAGAAAGGCTATTAGAGCTTAAGCCGGATTTGAAAATAGGTTTTTATGGTTCCAAAATTTCAAAATGGCTTGTAAAGGCTAATGTAACTCATTTTGGTGCAGTACCTAGCCTTATTGAACTTGCCAATTTGTACCAAAGAAGTAGAGTGGGCATATCAGTAAATTTGACTAATCCTTCATTAATTCCTTTCGAGCAGGCCTCTTGTGGTTGTTATCCTTTGTCTCCGTATATTGATAATTATTATCCGGAGTTTGAGCTGCCATTTATTCATGTATCCGGAACAGTAGATGACTTTTGCAAACATATCATTTGTGAGCTTGAAGAGAAAAAGTCAGTTCTAAAATCTAAAGAGTTAATAGATTATTATTTAAAGAAAAACTTGATATGTAATCTAGATTCCTTTCCTCTATTTATTAATGAAGCAATTCAAAATCAAATTTTATGATTCTTTTGCCTTATAGATTAATTGTTACTGTATTAAGTTTTTTATATCTAATTCTACCTATACCGCTATCAGCAAGTATTAGAGATGTCTTAGGTCTTCCAGAGATAGATACTTTTATTTATTTTATTTCAGTCATTTACTGCTTAATGGTGTTTGGGATTTTATTTGGTGTTTCTAAGAATGTAATAATTTCTGAGAGTAAAAGTACTTTTGTAAGAAAACTTAGTTTTTTCTTAGTTATGATAGCAATTGTATTAGTCAATTTACTGTTTATAAAGCAAATTTTCAATCAAGACACGTACTTTTATTTTGATAAAACATTAGCCCATGTCAAATATAATGAAATAAGCAATCAATTTTCACTTAGAAATATATATAACGTAGGACTTATATTACTAATATTTAATATTTCAATGTGTAATTTTAAGGGGTATCAATTTTTATTTTTTATATTTCCAGTTTTGTTTGAGATGATTTTTTCACAACATAACTATCTAACTCATTTGCTGGTTTTCCTATTCCTTTGGGCATGGAACTCAAATTTAAATAAAAAATACGCACTATTTTTATCTGTATTCATAGTTACACTTCTTCTTTCTGTGCGTTTGTATCTCTACTCCTCCATTCAAGAAGATTTTTTAAAGACATTTTCTGCATTTCTTGGTGAGTTTACTATCTCATGGCAAAGCATACCATCAGCCCTAAGCTTTCATGGGAGTAATTATATTTTTTCTGCAGATGAAATTTGGTATTCGGATGCATTAACTCACTCAATTAATCTCAATATTGGGCTGGCAGGAAATCCCGTTAGTGAAGTGATATTTTATTCTGGAAATTTTGCTTTTTTATCTCTAATTTTTCTATCCATATGGATGATAGTTTTATCAAAGTTAGCAATAAGAAGCTCATTTATAGCTATGGCTCATTTCGTACTAATTTTTTATTTAAGAGACGTTATGCGAACAGGTTTTTTCTTAGGATTTAGTATATTAATAAAGTCAATCTTGATTTTTCTTATTGCTATGACTTTAATTTTTTATGTTAGTAAACTTAAGTTCAACAATACTTTTGAGGAATTGAAAATTTAAATTTTATGAATATCTTGTCAATTATTTGTGTTTATTTCCCATCAGATGAAAAAAGTTTATTTGATCTTGCAAAAGCTTTACGTAAGTTCTCAGATGTGACAATCGTTATTAATGGAGGGAAGCTTAATTTTGATGCGGATGACTTAGGTTTGATAGTAATAGACAATGGAATAAATTATGGAACCTTAGCAGCGTATAACTATGTTGTTTCAAATTATCCTAATTATTCTCACTACTGGTTATGGAATCAAGATACTCAAATAGGAGAAGATGCTTTATCTGTTTTTTTAGAAACTGCTAAGCAGTTATTTAATGATGAGAAAGTAGCTGGTGTGACAGTTTATGACTTAAAGAATTTCTTCAATCCTCTTAGGCGAGATTGCATTTTGGTTAAGGAGTCAACAACTCTGTTGGATAGGCATAGGGTAAGCAAGCTTGTGGATTATTGGTTTGATGAACAGCTTTTCATGGATCATGGGGATTGGGATCTATCATACAGAATTTTCCGTGGAGGGGGGCGTATAAAGCAGATTCGAGGTATAAATATAAATCATGCACTTGGCGATCCAGAGAAAACATTTTTTGGTTATTGGTATAGGCCAAGTCTTGCGCGGCTTCATATGCAAGGCATAAATTTGCCAATTTTAATCAAAAAATATAAGGGATTTAATTTCATTATATTTCTTCTTTTGATTCGTACAGTTTTCATTTTGCCGTTTAAGAATCTTATTTTTGATCAGTCTTGGATAAGAAATAAAACTTATTGGTCTGGTCTGCATAAGGGCGTTAAAGGATTTTCTAGTAAAAATTATATTGAGAGTATAAATAGGAAGATGTTATGAAGGTTTTGATCACCGGAGGGGCAGGATTTATCGGTAGTAAATTGTCTAGAGCTCTTGTTCTAAATGGACATAATGTAATAATTTTAGATAATCTTTCTAAGCAAATACATGGCGAAAATCCATCATGGCCAGATTCTTTAGTTGATGTGAATAATATTGATTTGGTTCTTGGTGATGTATGTGATTTTGATTTAGTAAATAAACAGCTGGCAAAGGTGGATGCTGTTGTGCATTTGGCTGCAGAGACTGGAACGGGACAGTCAATGTATCAGATACATCATTACTCAAGGATTAATATTGAATCAACGTCATCTCTTTTAGAGTCGGTTGTTTTGAGGCATAAAAAAATTAAAAAATTTGTTTTTGCGTCAAGTAGATCTGTTTATGGAGAGGGTTCATATTTAACCACTGCAGGTTTGGTAGTTACACCAAACCCAAGAATAAAGAGCGATCTGGAGGATGCTAAGTGGGATCATTATGACCATGATGGAAATCCACTTACCTTGATAGCAACTAAAGAGAATGCTGATTTACGTCCATCTTCTATATATGCAGCCACTAAGTTTTCAGCTGAGGTTTTAGCTAGAATTATCTCTGAAAACTATAAGTTAAGCTTCGATGCACTTCGATTCCAGAATGTTTATGGGGAAGGACAGTCTTTAATGAATCCGTATACAGGAATTTTATCAATATTTTCAAATATGATGAGACAAAACAAGCCAATTAATATTTTTGAAGATGGTAATGAGTCTAGAGATTTTATTCATGTGGATGATGTTGTAACCGCTATTATGTTGTCATTGAATGATGTCGATTCTGGATATAGGGTTATGAATATTGGCAGTGGTAAACCAACGTCAGTGATTGAAATTGCGAATGCACTCAAAGCTCACTTTGAAAGCTCCTCAGATTTAGTTATCACTGGAGACTATAGGTTGGGGGACATTCGTCATTGCTATGCAGATATTAGCCACGCTAAATTAGCAATCGGCTTTGAGTCAAGGATATCTATTAAAGATGGGCTATCTAGATTTTGTGATTGGGTTAAGACTTGTCCTATACAAGAAATTAAATCTTCAGCCGCACAAAATATTCTCCGTGATCTTGGGCTTGGTAAAAGCACCTTGATATCCTAAAGTGATAAGGCAAATTTTATGGAACAATTAAAAACGTTAAGAAAAGGATCTCTTGTAGCTGGTGGCGCTGGCTTTATAGGATCAAATCTAATTCGTAAATTATTAAACGAGGGTAGGCAAGTTGTCGTCGTTGATAATTTTTCACGAGGATCGTCTAATAACATACCGTTAGATATTAGAAATTCGAAGTATTTAGAATTGATAGAAGCAGATCTTTCTAAAGAGAGTGCCGTCATGGATGTATTTGAAAAAACTAAAAGACACTCCATCGATGAGGTTTGGCATTTGGCTGCAAACTCTGATATACCAGCTGGTGTTCAGGACTCATCGGTAGATTTAAAAGATACCTTTATGACGACTTATTCATTATTGAGAGGAATGAAGGCTTTTAATGTGACTAACTTTCATTTTGCATCTAGTTCAGCAATATATGGAGATCTTGGAGATGAGGTTTTACATGAGAATATAGGGCCTTTATTACCAATTTCTAACTATGGTGCAATGAAGCTTGCTTCAGAGGCACTTATATCTGCAGCAGCAGAATCTTTTTTAAGTAGAGTAAATATTTTTCGCTTCCCTAATGTTGTTGGTGTTCCAGCAACTCATGGTGTTATTTTTGATTTTGTAAATAAATTGATATTAAATCCAGCGGAGTTAAACGTTTTAGGCGACGGTACTCAACAAAAATCTTATTTGCATGTGGTAGATTTAATTGATGCAATGTTAACAATTCGTTCCAGAGATCGTATTGGGAAAATCGACTTTGTGAATATTGGACCTGTTGATGACGGAGTTAAGGTTAGTTGGATTGCTGATCAGGTTGTTTTAAGGGTTAGCAAAAAAGCGAAAATAAATTATGGCGATGGAAATAAAGGCTGGATTGGTGATGTTCCAAAGTTTTGCTATTCCACTAAAAAAATCCAATCATATGGCTGGTCTCCTCGACTAGGATCTGAGGCAGCAATAATAAGAGCAGTGGATGAAATCGCAAAGCAATTTGGAGTTTAAAATTAGTCTCAACTCAACTTTAGTTAACAACCCATTAGTTTCTGTAATTATTCCATCTTTTAACGAGTTACCTGAAATTATCTATGCTAGCTTGAGCAGTATAAGAAGTCAGTCTTTTGAAGATTTTGAATGTATTGTTATTGATGACAGTACTGATCCTAATACACAAAAGGTGGCCCGTGATTTTTGTAATTCCGATGAGCGTTTTATTTATGTAAAACCTGAGAAAAGATTAGGCTTAGCAGCAAGTTTAAATCTTGGGATAAAGCTCTCAAAGGGTAAATTTATAGCTCGTTTTGATGCTGATGATATTTGTTTAAATGATCGACTGTCTAAGCAAATTAATTTTTTTCGTAAAAATTTAGATGTTGATGTTTTAGGTGGTGCTTTAAGAATAATAAATCAAACTAACGATTTGCTAGGCTATAAAAAATACCCAATTGAACATGCCGACATTGAAAAGAAGTTTATATATTCTTGCGCGATTGCACATCCGACAATTATGTTTAAGAAGTCTTCTATTGATTGGTCTGGATATTATGACCCTAAGTTTAAATATTGCGAAGATCTGGACTTGTGGTTGAGGCTCCTAAATAAAGGTTGTATTTTTGCTAATTTACCAGATGTTATTGTTATGTATAGGCAATCAACGACATCAAGACCTAAAGGTAATTGGCATTTTAACGTTCTGACGCGAATTAAGAATCTTTCTAAAAGGTATCTTGTATATAAGTTGATAACAATTTCGTTAATTCTAGCTTGGAGTGTTTTACCCCGTTTTATTCAAAATAAGATTTATAAATTTATTATGTTTGAAAAAAGAGATAAGCATCATGAGAAATAAAAAACTAATAATTGGATCTCATTCTAAGATTGTTAATGAAATAAAAGAGAGTTTGATTAATTTTGATTTTGTGTCTCATACTGAAGTTAGTCTGATAGATTTCTCAAATTATGATTTTATATTTCTGTTCTCATGGGATCATAAATCTATATTTAACAATAAAAGTTTGATAAGAAGAATACCAGCTGATAAGTTGATTTTTATTTCGACAACCGCAGTTCTATCGTTAATTGTAAGAAAGCAATGGGCGAGGTATCCCTTAGATAAGTTGGAAGCAGAAAATTTAGTTTTTTCTGTTGGTGGTAAAGTTATTCGTATAGGCGTTTGGGATGAAAGTTTGCTTTTAAAGCTATATGGTCCCGTTGGATTAACACTTAAGCCTGATTTGATCAATTTATTAAATGAGTGGAGCGCCGATAAAAGCTCATTATTAACCCCTGTAAAAGTTGTGCCTGGCAGGTTGGTTTTTTGGAAGCATGGAATTGGTAGGGTTTTGTATTTATTATCAATAATGCTTCCTCAGAAAAAAACAATACAGATTCCTCTTATTGCTATTGGACGATTTTTAGGTATACATAACTATGGCTATACTGCTGATGCATTGAGGGCATTCTCTGACAATATTTTAATAGGTTTTGGTGCCTTCGGAGGGTATTTTTATAATGAAGTAAAAGGTAGATTGCGTTTTGATAATGTTGTTGTTAGTGATGGAGTTAATGAAGCTTTATATTCGAATGGTTTTAATGGAACTACCATAGGATTGAGTGCAAAAGGATTATCAAATTTGTGGCACGGTGTTCATATATTAAAATCAGGCACCAATTTTGTAAAAAAGTTAATTTTCCGTGGCAAGCAATATTCAGCTCCATTGTTAAGTTTAGTTAAAAAGGTAGAGTCTATAGAGTATGACGGAAGTAATATTATTTTAAACCTAACAAAAGAAGAAGTTAGGATGCAGATGATTTGTAATAATGTTTTTCTAGCAGCCGGTACATTAGAAAATTCTAGGTTATTAAAATCAATCGATAATCTTAACCTTTCTTTCTCGGATCATGAGCTGGCCTTGGTTGGCGAATTGCCTAAAGAAAGTTTAAAAGATGAGTATGTAAGCAAAATTTTTATGTTTTTTAAATATAAAAAATCAATTGTTTTTAAATCAAGAAATTTTGAATTCCTCTTGGATTTTCATCCATACGTAGCAGCAAGAAAATTAGATAGTTTAAATTTTTATAATAAATCTACTTTTAAAATTATTTTAAATTTGCTTACTACAGTAAAACTTGATCGAATAAATGAGGCATTTTTTAATCGATTTAAAGTTTCTTTTTCTACAAAGAAGATGCAACTTTATGTGCAAGTTTTAGCTAAAAATTGTATTAAATATGACCATAGCAATTCACTTAAGAGGACTAGATTGTCAAAGGACGATTGGTCTGAAATATTGGATTTTATTTCCTCAAACTTTCCAGACTTTGTTGAATATAAAAATTTCAAATCAATTGATGCTCAGCACGTTTGGGGTGGGGCGGAAGCATTTCAATCACAAGAGTTATCTAAGCTTTTAAATAAAAGAATTTTTATTTTAGGAAGCCCATCAGCGGAGCCCTTGACTGCTCTTCATCATACTGTTGATTTTAGGAAGCGGTCTGTGTTTGAAGTCGATGAACATCTGTCAATAACAAGTAAAACTAAATGAGAATTTTGAGGATATCTTTTGAAAGAGTTAAATATTATTAACAAAGCTAAATGTAATGTTGCAATATTGGCTGGAGGTAAAGGCTCTAGGTTAAAGTCTAGAAGTGGAGATATACCTAAGCCTTTAGCTAAGGTATGTGGATTACCAATCCTTGAACATCAGATCAAACTTTGCCAAAGTTATGGGTTTACCCAAATAGCGATACTAATACATCATCAGTCAGAATTGATTCAGGAATATTTTGGTGATGGATCTAAGTTTGGTGTAACACTTAATTACGTTGTAGAAGAAACTCCGCGTGGAACTGCAGGTGCTTTAAAGGATGCACTTTTTTTGTTGGAAGAACGATTTCTAGTGCTCTATGCAGACACTTATGCAGATGTGGATTTAAAGCTCTTTTGGGATTTTGATCACCAGGTTCAGTCATCAGGCACCCTATTTCTTCATCCTAACTCTCATCCATATGATTCGGACATAGTTGAGATTGATAAAAAGACAAATTTAGTTAAGTCTATAAGGCCTTATCCCCATCCAGAAAATGAAGATTATCCTAATCTAGTAAATGCTGCACTTTATATATTGGATAAATCTACCATATCAAAAATTGTACCAAATGAGGGTATGTATGATTTAGCTAAAAATATATTTAATCTAATCCTGTCTAGTGGTTTTCTACTAAGAGGTTATGTTTCCATTGAATACATTAAAGACATGGGAACTCCTGATCGACTTGATGCTGTTGAAAGCGACATTAATGGAGGAGTTCCCGAAAAACTTTCGGTTAGAAATTTTCATTCTGCGGTTTTTATTGATCGTGATGGGGTTATTAATGAGGATATTGATCATCTAAGTAATCCTGATGAGATTATGTTGATTGACGGTGCTCAAGAAGCAATTCGTTATCTTAATAAAACGGGTTTTTTGGCTATCGGTGTAACAAATCAACCCGTTATAGCAAGGGGTGAGGCGACATTCTCAGATATAGAATCTGTTCATCTTAGACTTGGAAAATTATTAGGTGATGGAGGCGCTTATTTAGATTCGATTTATTACTGCCCACATCATCCAGATAAAGGTTTTTTTGGGGAAGTGCCTGAGCTGAAAATTCAATGCACGTGTAGAAAGCCTAGCACAGGAATGATTGATGCTGCAGTTAATGCTTTTAATATATCAAGACAGTCTTCATGGATGATTGGAGATAGAACATCTGATATTTTAGCTGGCAAGCGTGCCGGCTTGAGAACGATTCTAGTTCAGACTGGATACGCAGGTAGAGATTATTTGTATGATGTTGATCCTGATTTCGTTGCAAAAAATTTGAAGGCTGCAGTTGACTGGATTAATATGGGGTTCAGTCAAGTATGTCAAAAAATAACGCCTATGATCCCATCATTTATTGATTCACGTTTACTTTTGATTGGCGGAGCATCCAAAACAGGTAAAACTTCTTTCGCCAAGGTGCTCAAAGAGATGTTAGGTTTTTTGGGGCGTGACGTTCATTTAATTTCGTTAGATGGTTGGCTAGATCCTGAAAGAAAATTAAATGAGGGTAATGGGGTATTAAGTCGTTACAAAATAGATCAATTTGTTTCTGAATTGAAAGGTGTTTTTGATTCAAAGCATAGAAGATCTTTTATACACCCATCCTATGATCCAATCAGTGGAGAAAAGTTAAAAGATAAGAAAATGTCTATAGGCCCCAACGACATTATCATTGTTGAGGGGGTAGTTGCTCTTCTTGACTCTAGACTTCTCGAGATGGCTAGTAAGAGTATTTTTATAGATTTAGCTTCAGAAACTGAGCGAACAAATAGATTAATTTATGAATATAAATTTAGGAATAAAGAAACGGATCATGAAATTCAAGTCAAATTACAATCCCGTGAGATAGATGAAGTTTCGGTTATTCGCAAAAATTCTGAAGTAGCAACTTATAAGGTAACTTTTTAATTATTATGATTACAACAAAAACACCCTTGAGAATGAGTTATGTAGGTGGGGGAAGTGACTTCTCTTCATTCTATAAGGAGAATGATGGTGCTGTTCTTTCGACAGCGATAGATAAATATGTTTATGTTTCAATAAACAAAAAATTTGATAATACTATAAGGTTGAGTTACTCAGAAACTGAGAACGTTAAGAATGCATCAGAGGTTAAACATCCAATTGTTAGAGAGGCCTTAAACTTTTTGGAGGTTGATAGGGGTGTTGAGATTGTTTCTATGGCAGATATCCCCTCTCAAGGAACTGGTTTGGGTTCTTCGAGCTCATTTGCAGTTGGATTGTTGAATGCGATTTATGCTTATAAGGGGGAGGTTGTTTCTAAAGAGGTCTTAGCATCGCAAGCTTGTAATCTTGAAATAAATTTATGCAAAGCTCCTATAGGAAAACAAGATCAGTATGCTGCCGCTTATGGCGGTATGAATTTGATAGTTTTCAAAGCTGATGAAACGGTTGAAGTCCAGCCTGTCGTATCTTCTGAGGATATATTAAAGCAGATAGAGAGTTGGACACTTGTATTTTATACTGGAAAAACTAGAAGTGCAGGATCAATTCTTGCCACACAAACAGAGTTGTTAAAGCGAAATGATAAGCAAGCTCTGGTTCGACGAATGGTTCAGTTAGCTTTTGAGTTGAAAAAGGAAATTGAATCGGGGTCATTAGAAAATTTCGGTGAAATACTCCATGAGAATTGGAAGTTAAAGTCACAAATTTGTGATGGAATAACGGATAAGTTGATTGATGAATGGTATGAGGTTGGAATTAATGCAGGTGCATTAGGTGGCAAGTTATTGGGAGCTGGTAATGGTGGTTTTATAATGTTTTTTGCTCATCCGAGTAAGCATGAAAGTATTGCTAAAGCTCTAAAAAATTTAAGTCCAATAAAATTTGGATTTGATAAGGATGGAGCTAATGTTTGTTTTAGAGTTTAAAGGGGCATTTAAATGAGTGATTTTAGTTGTAAAAACTATTTAGAAGCACATGCTTTATTGGCTGAGAAACTTGATTTCGGGAGCTTTAACTTAGCAATTGACCTAATAAAAGAAAAGTTTGATGCGGGCAAAAAAATCTTTACATGCGGTAATGGGGGGAGTGCTCATACTGCTTCGCATTTCATTACTGACTGGAATAAGATGATTTATCTTGCCACCGGTAGAAAGTTTCGTGGAATTTCTTTATGTGACAATATTGGGGTGATAACGGCTTTTTCTAACGATATTTCTTATGAGGAAGTTTTCTGCGGTCAGCTAAAAGCTTTAATGGATGAAGGGGATCTGGTTATTGGAATATCTGGTAGTGGAAACTCAGCAAACGTTATCAATGCAATCGAATATGCGAATAAAAATGGTGGCGAAACGTTGGTTATTGTTGGCTATGATGGAGGTGCGCTTAAACAAATTGCAAAAAACAATGTTTGGGTGCCTTCGTTTGACATGCAGTTATGTGAAGATTTACATCTTATGTTTGGGCATATGGTTATGAAAAGATTATGTGGTTCGAAAATAGTTAGTGAAATTTAGAAATAATTTATCGAAGTATCTTCTAGGGTGTAGTAGAAGATTTGTTGGATCTATATTTTGCTCTCTTGTGAAAAAAAGGGCATATATTTTCGATTAAGCACATCACCTTCAATAATAAATTTGCCTAAAGCAATCTGTTTTAATATTTTAAATAAATTGTCTCTATTACGTATGCGTTACAAAATTTTGGTCTAATTATAACAAGTAATCTATTTTTAGCTTGTCAATCCTGATGGGTGCTATTAAAAAAACTGTGCGCTATGAGTTTATTAAGGAGCATTACAACTAGCATTTTTTCTATACTGAGTGGTGTCTAGGCTGTGAAACTTATTTGCTCAACGTATCGCATCACTGTGTCTGCTTTAGTCCATCGGCCCATGCTCATAATTACCGGTAAACTCGCTCCAGAGTTTACAAGATCTTGAGCATGACCAACACGCATAGAGTGACCACTAATCTTTCCGATTAGATCTGACTCTATATCACTCATTCGGGCAATCTTTTTATAGATTCGATTTACTTGGCCTGATCCAAGGCTCTGTGTTATGTGGTCTCCTCTATTTACTCCCCTAAAGAGCTGACCTTTGTCTTCACTTAATTTTTTAAGCCATTCATCTAAAGCTATCTGAGTTCTTTTACTTAAATGAAGCCACCTCCCGTTAGCGTCTTGGTCAGTCTTGCTTTTTCGGAGTAGGATAGTTGTGCTTTTAAAACCATTAATCACCTTGCTTCTTATATCCTCAATCCTTAGAGATACCAACTCACTCCTTCTGCATAGGGTGTCATAGGCTACTAGGAGCAGGGCACGATCTCTAATCCCTTTGATGTTATTTTCTGTTGCATTGAGCATTTTCTGAAGCATGTCTGCCGTTACTCCTAGAGCCTGACTTGATGCTCGCCCTAGTTTTCTGTGCATGCGTCGCATTTCAAGAATGACATCAGGATCTTTTGTTGGGTCAGCAAAGCGATTAAGTTTGTGAATTGATGCAATGCCAGCGATGGCTCTACGAATGCTTGCCGAACTCCTTCCGCTATTCATGAGCTTAATGATGAATTCCACAATGCTCTGTGGGCTTGTAGGGAGTGCCACATCATCAATTGCATCACAAAATTTAATAAAGTCTCCAAAATCTACCCTGTACGCCCGAATTGTTGCAGGCGAGTATGCCCCATCTATTTTTTCTATTGTTTTTGCAAGTAAGTTTTTTGCGTTAGTGTTCATATAGTGTAACAATACCTTCTAGGTTAATTAGAGAGTTATTGATATTTATTATATCATAAATTAATAAAAATGATAATTTCAGAGCAAATTCGTGCAGCAAGACAATTGTTGCGTATTACGGCTGATGATTTGGCGCGTCTTTCAGGGGTAGGGGTTGCCACAATTAGGCGCTATGAATTAATGACTGGTGTACCTTCTGGGAATGCTAGGTCTGTTGAAGCAATTCAGCATGCGCTAGAATCTGCTGGTATCGAATTCATTGGCTCGCCTGATGATAGACCTGGTGTGCGTCTGAAGTAGGAGTTTCTATGGCTAAGAGTAATCGTACTGGCGGGCCAAGGACTGATCAGGGTAAGTTAGCGGCTTCACGTAATGCAATTAAGACTGGTTCTTATTCTTCTCTTATTATTCTCCCAGGGGAGAGTGAGGAAGACTTTAGGCTTCTAGAAGAGCAATTCTTCAAAGACTTTTCCCCGCAGGATGTTGCGCAGTCGGCGATGGTAAGGTCGTTAGCTGTCATCACATGGAAAAAACTCCGTGCTGAGAAGATTGAACATGCTGGGCTCATTCAAGCCTTAAACTTACCATTTACCTTAAACGATTATCACAAGCTCAACCTTCCGTTTGGACGTCACCAGGCTGGTGATATCCTTAATTGGATTGGAAGGCTTAGTGATGCCGATACAAAGGAGTGGGAAGTGGCGGTCAAGTTTGCCCAACAGTATCTGGAGACGCCTCCAACCGTAGCTCAGTTACAGTCTGTAGAATCTATATCACCATTCCTCTATCAGTACTATGTTGACGCGGCGGAGAAGGTTGGTAGCCTTGATCGTGGGCCTTCGTATTGGGCTGGCGCTAGGATTAAGACCTGCGATGGCGAAGAGTATAACTTTATTAGTTATTATTCCGATCAGTTTCTAAAGGATCATGAGGTTGAGACCTGGGTAATTAATCACCTTGATGCGTTTAAGCAGGGTGTGAAGGATATGAAGGAGGCGCGCCTCCTTAGATTTCTTCAGCAAAAGGATATCCAGCGAGTGCACGATGACTTAGATCGAGCCTTCTACCGTACTTTGAATGAGCTCCGTAATCACCAAAAATGGCGCCGCGATGAGTCGGCGATCGACGTTACTGATGAAGATAATTAACCGTCATTTTACAAAACGGACTAATTCTCATTTAGGTATTTTAAATAAAAATCATACAATTAAATAAATAACCTATAAATTAGTTTAATATTTAAGTGCGTAAAAATCCACAATTTAACCCTAAATAGGGCTCGCTAATGCCGTAAACACAGGTATATCTAATATTTGTATCGCTCGTATTCAGTGTGATACACTTATTCAAGTTAATACAAAAAAGGAGTTTCTATCATGGCTGTATCCATCAGACTCGATCCTGAAATAGAACTTAGATTAGATCAATTAGCAGCACAAACTGGCCGTGCAAAATCTTACTATTTGCGTGAGCTCATTGAGGGCGGTCTTGATGACCTAGAGGACTTTTATTTAGCTGATGCGACAATGGAGCGCGTTCGTAAGGGCCAAGAGGCTATCTTAAGCGGTTCACAGGTGAGAAAAGAGCTTGGCCTGGACCATTAACTATACTGAGTCAGCTTTACGCCAACTTAAAAAGCTAGATAAGTCGATTGCACTTCGTGTTGTTGACTACATGGATGAGCGTGTTGCAACGCTAGACGATCCGAGATCGCTTGGTAAAAACTTAGTCGGCCCAAAGCTAGGTGCTTATTGGCGTTATAGTGTGGGTGATATTCGAGTGATCTGTAGTATCCAGGATGGCGAAATGCGTGTGTTGGTGATTGAGGTTGGTAACCGTCGAGAAGTTTATCGCTAGTCAAAGAAGATTTTTGCGGGTCTTTGTCTTTTTTCTGGGCTTAGCATTAACCAATTGATTTTAATTGTAACTTTTAGAATAAAGCTCGCTAATCCAGTTTATCAGCTTAACGTTTGTCGTTATATCTTTACTCATGGCTATCCAATCATTTCATTCTGGTGAAGCAAGATCTATTTACAAAGATCTTGCCATTAACCGATTTCATAAGATTAATCTGTTGTGGCTCGAAAGTTACAGATGCTTGACGATGCCTTCGAGTTGAAAGATTTGAGATCATCTCATGTAAGTCGGCTGGAGCAGTTGGCGGGAAATTGTTCTGTTCAATTTGTTTAATATTGATTGCTTGATTATTCAAGTGATCTATTTATAATGCGATTAATCGTACTAATAAGGATGTTGTATGCGTACTATCCCAGCAAATGATTTAAAAACAAAGGGCATTAAGGCCATTGAAGATGCGCTTCTCCTTCAGCCAGAGGCTTCTGTGACAGTGCGTGGCCAGTCAAAGTATGTGGTCATGAGTAGTAGCCAGTACCAATACCTGCGCGAGTGCGAACTTGAGGCTGCCTTAGCGGAGTCACGTGCTGATTTAGAGGCTGGTCGTTTTGTTAAGGAAACCGTGTCTGAGCATATTAAAAGAATAAATCAGCTGAATCAGACGACGGCATGAGGTGGCAGTTAATATTTACCGAGCAGTACACGAGAAGAGTTACAAAGTTTATTAAGACTCATCCTGATGTGGTTACCCTTTACCACAAGACCTTAGAACTATTGGAGGTTAATCCACATCACCCATCGCTCAGACTTCATGCCTTACGTGGGAAGCTAGATGGTCTGTATAGCATTTCAATTAATCTGAAGTTCAGGATCACCTTGGAACTGATCATCACAGATCATGAAATTATTTTAGTCAATATTGGCGACCATGATCAGGTCTATTAAAAGAATTGAAAATAATATCTAAGTTTTAGCAATATGCACGCTAATGCTGCATCAAAAATTCCTTGTCAGTGGATCACAGGTGAGAAAAGAACTTGGCCTGGATAATTAACTACACTGAATCAGCGCTCCAACTTAAAAGCTCTATAAGTCGATTGCACTTCGTGTTGTTGGCTTCATGGATGAGCGGGTCGCTACCTTAGATGATCCAAGAGAACTCGGTAAAAACCTAGTTGGGCCTAAACTAGGGGCTTACTGGCGTTATCGCGTGGGCGATATCCGGGTGATTTGCAGCATCCAAGATGGTGAATGTGTGTGCTGGTCATCGAGATTGGTAATCGCCGAGAAGTGTATCGGTAGGCAGTGAATACCCAATTGTTGAATTTAATAGAGATGCCAATTCAGCCTAGGATGTATCCAATTCCCGAAAGGAGATTGGATGCAGGCTCTCTTACTACTAAATGCTACCCTTAAGCGCCGCCGCCTTATCAATTGCTTCCCATGAAAACTCTGCCTCGTCGCGACCAAAGTGGCCGTAAGCCGCAGTCTTAGTGTAGATCGGACGCAAGAGATCTAACATCTTCACAATACCTTTAGGGCGCAAATCAAAGTGTTCACGTACCAAGGCAGTCAGGAGCTCGTTAGATACTTTACCTGTGCCATAAGTCTCCACCATGATCGACGTTGGCTGTGCCACACCGATGGCGTAAGAGATTTGGACTAGGCAGCGTGAAGCAAGTCCGGCTGCCACGATGTTCTTCGCTACATAACGACCTGCATAAGCTGCAGAGCGGTCTACCTTAGAAGGGTCTTTACCAGAGAATGCACCGCCGCCGTGTGGGGCTGCACCGCCGTATGTGTCCACAATAATCTTACGACCAGTTAAGCCACAATCACCTTGTGGACCACCAATCACAAAGCGACCGGTTGGGTTCACTAAGAACTTGATGTCACCCTTGATGAGCTCTTTAGGCAATGTTGGTTTGATGATCTCTTCAATCACGGCCTCACGGATATCTTTTAAATCCATCTCAGGTGCGTGTTGTGTTGAAACCACCACAGTATCAATCGCGCTTGGTTTGCCGTTTTCGTACTTAATCGTGACCTGAGATTTCGCATCAGGGCGAAGCCATGGCAGACGGCCATCTTTACGCAGTTGTGATTGACGCTCCATGACGCGGTGAGAGAGCCAAATAGGGAGTGGCATTAATTGCGGAGTTTCATCACACGCATACCCAAACATAATGCCTTGGTCACCAGCGCCTTGGTCTAGTGGATCATCTTCTGCTTTATCCACCCCTTGGGCAATATCAGGAGACTGCTTGTCATAAGCAACCAGAACAGCACACCCTTTATAGTCGATGCCGTATTCCGTATTGTCATAACCAATACGCTTAATCGTCTCACGCGCAACTTTGATGTAATCAACGTTCGCTGTTGTGGTGATTTCACCAGCAAGGACAATCAAGCCAGTATTCGCTAAAGTCTCAGCCGCTACACGTGCGGTTGGGTCTTGTTCAAGAATCGCATCCAGAATACTGTCAGACACCTGATCAGCAAGTTTGTCTGGATGGCCTTCAGAAACAGATTCTGAGGTGAAGAAATATTCGGACATATCTGACTTTCTATTTATTTAATTGGGGCCATCGCATGTTGAGATATGGCCTAGAGTTAACCTGATTATTCTTTGTGGCGCACAGTAGAGATTGCTTTAACTAATAATGGTTCACATTATACTCGAATGCCTATTTCTGAGCGTTGACTATTCAATTATGGTATTGATCTTTAACAAACCCGCGGAATTCTCCATCTAAAGCTATAAGTTTAGATGGAGATGGATAGCGAGCTATTTTTTGGGTTTATCTTGTTTTTCAATATATTGCTTGATGATTTCTAGCGGCGCTCCGCCGCAGGTCAACAGACAGTATGCCCGCGTCCAAAACACCGGCTTCCAATAGTATTTTTTGAGATGCGTTGCGAACTCTTTACGAATCAATCTAGAAGAAACCGTCTTTATTGAGTTAATTAACTTGCTTAGGTCAAGTGCTGGATGTGCGTTTAGTAAAAGGTGAACGTGATCACTCTCACCATTAAATTCCAATAGCTCAATCGACCAATTTTTGCATTGCTCGTCAAATATCTCTCTAAGTCTTGCAAGCATATCTTGATTAATGCATTGATGGCGATATTTTGTTACTAACACCAAATGATAATTTAGTTTATATACGGCGTGAAAGTGACTTTTAGATAAGGTATTTTTCATGTATACATATTAACACTAAAGCAATTATTTGTTACAATAGCATCATGCTTTCGCACAAAGGATACGTTTACTGCTTAAAGCCATCAGCTGAGCAACAGATCCTTTTGTCCCAGCACTTTGGCCACGTGCGCTTTGTTAAAAACTGGGCCATTGCCTTAAAGTCACGCTACTACAAAATGTATGGCAAAAGCTTGTCTCGCCGCGAACTGCAAGATCAACTGGTCAAAAAGAAACAAAAGAGTGCTTTTGCTTGGCTTAATGATGTGAACTCTCAATCCTTGTTAGCGGCGCTCATGGACGTGGATAGCGCCTTTAAGCGCTTTTTTACCAAAGAGGCTGGTTATCCAAAATTTGCATCGAAATATGATGCTTGGCAGTCGTTTTCTTGCCCACAACACGTTCGCTTAGAAGGCGGTCAGGTTCACTTGCCAAAATTAGGCCTCATGGATTTGGTGCTACATCGTCAGACACCGCAAGATGGCAAGATTAAGAATTGCGTGATTAAGAGATCGCCTACTGGCAAGTATCAGATCAGCTTATTGATTGAGCGCAATGTGAATGAGGTGATCTGCGTCCCAGTTAGTAAAGAGCAATCTCTTGGTATCGATCTAGGTATTAAGACCTTTATCATGGGATCAGACGGCAGCGCTATTGCTAATCCGAAGTTCCTATCAAAGCAATTGCCGCGCTTAAAGATTGAACAGCGCAAATTTGCTCGGATGCAAAAAGGCTCAAATAATAGAGCCAAACAAAAGAAGTTAGTGGCAAAAATCCATGAAGACGTGGCAAATGCCCGACATCACTTCCTTCATCAACAATCCTATCGCCTTGCTGTCAAAAACCACGCTACAACGGTGATGATGGAGACTTTGATGATTAAGAATATGGTTCGCAATCGAAAGTTGGCGCGCCATATTAGCGATTGCAGTTGGGGTATGTTTGAAAATGCTTTGGAATACAAGCTGGCTGAAAATGGCAAAAACCTCATCAAGATCAACACCTTTTTGCCCAGCACCAAACAATGCCGCATGTGCAAAACCAAAAACAGTCAAATTACACTTAAAGATAGAGTATTTGTTTGCCGCAACTGTCATCACACCGAAGATCGTGACTTGCATGCCGCTATCAATATTCGTGATTTTGGCTACGAACAACACACCAGGTCGCTAGGTACTTGCGAAACTGTAAAGCGCTCCCCAGACGCTATATCCGTTGGTGCGGATGAGTCTGCGAAAGGTTCCAATGTTATTGGAATGGGTCGGTTAGAAGAAGCTCCCGCTAGATTTGCGTATGCAAATTAGCGGGAGTAGTTCACATTGATAAAACGTCGTTACTTTTCTTCTAGTTGTGCATCGGTTCTGCCAAATCTACGTTTTCTGGATTTATATGAAGCTAGCGCAAGTTCAATCGCTTTGCTATCCATGTCTGGCCAAAGTGTTTCTGTGAAATAAAATTCTGTATATGCGAGGTCCCATAACAGAAAATTACTAATTCTTGACTCGCCTCCAGTACGAATAAGTAGATCAGGCTCAGGCGCATATTGCATTGATAAGTGTGGAATGAGATCAGCTTCCGTGTACTGACCAGCTTTGTCTGGTTCCTTTGTGGATAGTGTATTAACCGCCTGCATAATATCCCAGCGACCACCGTAATTGGCTGCAATCGTTAGGGTGAGTCCTGTATTGTGCTTGGTCAATTGTTCCGCGTCGACAATTGCATTTACTAATTCGGTTGGAAAGAGTGTCTTGTCTCCGATCACGATCAGTCTGAGGTTGTTTTTATGCATTTCGGCCACTTCACGTTTAAGCATCTCGATAAATAGATGCATTAAAAATGAAACCTCGTCTGCCGGTCTGCGCCAGTTTTCACTGCTAAATGCAAATACGGTTAAATATTTGACATTGAGACCGATGAGCTTCTCAATCACGTTGCGTAATATTTCTGCGCCTCTCTTGTGACCCATTGCGCGAGGAAGAAATCGTTTGTTCGCCCATCGGCCATTGCCATCCATAATGATGGCAATATGCTCTGGTATCTCTTTTTTTTCTGGGACGACTTGGGTTGAGCTGAAGAATTTTTTCATGGGCTATTTTGCGTTTTGCGTAAGCAATAAATGCTTAGGTTTTGAGGTTCGCCTGTCTTGCGAATAAATAATCAATTTGAATATATTGTAACATCAGCTAGTCAATCAACTAAACCTTGATTGAGACTTGTCAGTTTGCGTGTAAAAATCCTACCTTTCAAACATAAGTAATGCAATTTAATGTATATATTTGTGGGGAAGACATTAAGGCTTCAGGGCGGGCAGGATAACAAAGTAGATAATATGAAGTGACTGATTCATAATGGTAAACAATAGGGCATTAAATCAAGCTGATGTGTCCTTCATCGTGGACTTGAAAATACTCGCCATGCTAGCCCTGTAAAAGTAAGGCTTTGTTAAAGATAAAGAGGAATATGGAACCTACTCAGTTACTTACGCATTCGGAGTGCGTTTATCCTCAGGCGACCGTTGAGGTGGCCATATCTGAATTGGCTGGCAAATTGACGCAGGCTTTTCAATATAAATCGCCACTTGTGGTCACGGTGATGAACGGTGGACTTTATTTTGCAGGTCAACTTCTCCCTAAACTGGATTTCCCTTTAGAAACTGACTATTTGCATGCGACACGTTACAACGGTGAAACATTGGGCAAAGAAATCCAATGGCGCGTAACGCCAAATCAGAAGATGAAGGGTCGTACCGTATTATTGCTCGATGATATCTTGGACGAGGGATATACCTTGGCGGCTATCCGTGACAAATGTCTTGCACTTGGTGCGCTAGAGGTCAAGATTGCGGTTCTAGTTGAAAAAACTTTAGATAAAGTTAAACCAATTAAGGCAGACTTTGTTGGGTTGCCAGTTCCAAATCGGTATGTGTTTGGTTGTGGGATGGATGTGTATGGGTGGTGGCGTAATCTTTCTGAGATTCGCGCACTCAAAGGTTGACCTAAATCAACCATTTTAGTCATTTAGCTTGTATGATTAAAACATTAGCAAAGTTTCAGGGGATTGATATGAATAAAAACACTTTAACGGGCTCTTTGAATGAGGTTACCAAGGCAGAATTGGTGGCTGAATTTAAGTCGGTGATCGCTGATGCAGAGGCTTTAATTAAAGCGACAGCTAATCAAGGTGGTGAAAAGTTGGATCAACTTCGTGCGCAAGCTGAAACCTCACTCGCATCCGCTAAAATCAAACTGGAAGATTTACACGAGGATCTTATCGAAAAAGGGCGAGAGGCAGTTAAGGCCACAGATGACTATGTGCAAGAAAACCCTTGGAAAGCAGTAGGCATCGCTGCAGGTATTGGTTTGGTCATTGGTTTGTTAGTGAGTCGCCGATAATCATATGTCAGAAAATACTTCAAATACTGCTGAAGGCTTATTGGGGTCGTTTAAGTCCATCACAGCCCTAGTGGTGGCAATTGCACACAATCGCCTCAACCTTCTCTCGACAGATATTGAAATTGCCCGAGAACAGACGGTTTCCGTTCTGATGATGGTGCTGGTTGCATTGTTCTGTTTGTGTTTTGGTGCGCTATTACTTGCACTATTTGTTGTTGTGATTTTTTGGGATACGCATCGCTTGCTTGCGCTTGGTGGCGTGACTGGTTTATTTATATTGATAGGGTGTATTTGCTTGTGGCGCGTGATTAAAGCGCTTAAAGCGATGCCTGCCACCTTTGAGGCTAGCCTCGCTGAGCTAGCTCAAGACTACAAGCAACTTAAGTCTGACGATTAATATGTCGACCAAGCGCAATGATCTCGCAATCAAAAAAGCCAGACTCCAGGCTGAAGCTTCACTACAGCGTAAAATGCTAAGCACTCATGCTAGTGATTGGCAGATGCGACTAAAGTGGCTGGATAAGGGTTTAGCGGCAACGCGCTTTGTGAAGAATAACCCTGGCATGATATTGGGCGCTGGCGCTTTGTTTGCCTTTTTTACTCCTATCAAGGCGGCGAGAATGATATTGGGTTCTTGGGCGGCACTCAAGGGGATGCGCAAACTCAGTGGAATATTTTCTAAAGACTAGGTCTCTAAGACTTAGAAAATATTTACCAAGCCAAGAATGACTGCAGTCACGGTCATCAGCGCAGTTGCTAACCACCCAAGTAACTTAGTTTTACCTTTAATTGTGAAACTTCCCATAATCTTTTGCATGGTTGACATGTGCATGATCGCAATCATCAACGGTGCTGCCACAATTCCATTAATAACTGCGCTCCAAATGAGCGCTTGAATTGGATCTATTCCGCTAAAGTCTAGCCCAACACCAATGAGTGTTGCGATCACAATCACACTGTAAAAATGTTTGGCTGAAGACGCATTAAGCCGCAAACTGGCTGGCTTGTGCATGAGCTCGCTCACCGCGTAAGCCGCGGAACCCGCTAAGACTGGAATGGCTAAAAGACCTGTTCCAATGATCCCCAATGCAAACAGCATAAACGCAAAGTCGCCTGCAATCGGTCGCAAGGCTGCAGCCGCTTCTGCTGAAGTTTGAATGTTGTGAATCCCCGCAGGAAAAAGCGTGGCTGCGGTCGTGAGAATGATAAAAAAAGAGATCGTATTGGAGAACCCCATGCCTAATGTTGTGTCTAGGTTGACACGGTTAATTTGCTCAGGTGCTTGTAATGGATGAGTCACTAGTGCATGTCTGCTCGGAATGTCAGAAATATCCTCAACTTCTTCAGCGGCTTGCCAAAAAAATAGATAAGGACTAATGGTGGTTCCAAATACACCCACGACGAGGAGGACGTAATTCGCATCAAAGCTAATATGTGGCAATAAAGTTTCGGATATGACACGTGACCAATCCACGTGGGACGCTAATACTGTGCCAACATATGCAAATAAAGAAAGTGTTAGCCATTTGAGGATGGGTAGGTAGCGGTGGTATGGAATGAATACTTGCAAAAGTAAGCATGTGATGCCAATGATAATGGAGTAAATATGGCGTGGTCCACCAATCACGAGTTTTACCGCATCTGACATTGCTGCTAAGTCGGCTGCAATGTTAATGATGTTGGCGACGAGAAGTAACGCGATCAATGGCAAAGTTAATAGTAGAGGATAGGTACGCTGCATATTGCTAGCTAGACCTCGGCCTGTCACCAAACCTATCTGAGCACAGATCATTTGGATACCTGCCATGAGCGGGTAGGTTAGGACAATAGTCCAAAGCAAACCAAAGCCATATTGCGCTCCAGCTTGCGAGTAAGTCGCGATGCCGCTAGGATCGTCGTCAGCCGCACCCGTGATTAAACCAGGCCCCAGTTTTCTGAGGACATTAATCGGTATTTGGGAAGCTTTGGATAACAATTTCATGTTAGGCTTGAGTGTCACTAATACTGCTTATTCTAACCTTTTATTTATTGTTATGAACTTATGTGTTTTTTTAAAAAATATTTATTAGTTTTACTGTTTTTTTCAATGTCCGCTGGCGCTGATGAAACCCTCAAAATTCAGTCTGTAGACGTTGCTGGGATGCGTGATGAAACTGATATGCGTAAAGATTCGATTACGCAAAAAGTTGTATTTGGCCGCAAGGAAATTGAAGATTTAAGCGTGATGACTGCGGGCGAGGTGCTCAGTAAACTGCCTGGTGTTGAAGTCGGTGCTGGAGGAACGCGCGCAAGGGGTATGTCACGTGACTCTATCCGTGTTTTAATCGATGGTGAACGTCAATATGGTGGCACCATGGGGGCGTTTTCTAGGATGCCAGCAAGTGATATTGAGCGCATTGAGATTCATCGTGGTTCTTCTGCAGAGTTTGGGGGCTCATCACCACTTACCATCAACATCATACTCAAAAAAGATGTTTCTAAATCAGTCACAGAGGTTAAGGCTGGTTTAGGATTTCGTGATGGACAGCCAAATGAACAGCTTGCTTGGTCAGAGTCTGGAAGTAATGGCGCATTCTCATGGGTGTTGCCAGTTTCTCTTAATTTTTCTCGTTCGCCAGCAAACTCAAGTCTTGATCGACAATCTGTTGGAGCGACATCTTTTTGGCAACAAGAGAACGCAAATGGGGTTAATGAGATGGAACATCATGCTTTTTCGCCTCGCTTAAGTTGGAAGTCGGGTCGTGATAGTGTCACCTTGTCATCAATGGTGTTTTTAGGGCCATCAGATAAAATAACAAATACGTCACTTTTTAGCGCTATTAATCCGTCCTCGCCTTTAAGTCCCAATGGAATAAGAGATGCCAATGAAGATGGTTTCGCACGGTATTTGCGAGTGCGTTTAGATGGGGAAAAGTACTTTGGAGAATCAAAACTAAGTGGCAGACTTTCTTTAAATAACAGGCTTAATACAACGGATGTCACCAGAAACAGTTTTGATCTCAATGGAAATGCTAGTTATGTAAATCAAAATACACGAAGTACGCAAGATGAAGTAAATGGTTCGGTAAGATGGGATCAGCCCATCGATCTACATTTTGTTTCTGCCGCACTAGAGTACAACAAGTTGACAGAAAATGATCAACAAGTATTTATTGGATCCTTAGGTCAAGGCAACTACCAGTCATCTTCTCAAGATCAGGTTTTATGGGTACAGGATGCTTGGACTCTTCGAGATACTTTGACACTTACCTCAGGCTTGAGATTTGAAAATATGCAACTCAGTTCATCAGGTAATGCTCAGCAAGATAATGCGTTGTTACCTTCACTAGCCATTCGTTGGCAACCTCAAGATGCGTGGGTATTTCGTTCATCATTAGGCGCAGGGATGAAAATTCCAAAAATTAGTGAAATCAGTAATGCCCTGACGCCTAGCGTCACCTCAAATACACCACTAGATCCAAATGTACGTGGCAATCCTAATTTAAAACCTGAACATAGTATTAACTTTGAATTGGTTGGTGAACGTTATTTGGCCAATAAAGGAGGTGTGATAGGGGCTAATCTTTATGTGCGTGCCACGAGTGATTTTACTGAACATCGTATTACCAATGAAAATACGACCAATACCCCTGTATGGGTGGATCGTCCATATAACGTTGGTGATGCCCTTCATTGGGGTCTGGAATTAGATGGAAAGGTGAATGCTGAACCGCTTGGGTTCAATGGAGGAACAGCTAAGGCACACTTAACATTGCCACATGCGCGTGTCGATGATGCACTTTTGGGAATCACTCGAAATGCGGCTGACACACCAAAATATGTCTTATCTTTGGGTTGGGATCAAATGATACCCAAATGGCAGTCTAATTGTGGACTTTCTTTGCAGCTCTCAGGAAGAAGTGAGACTAATATCGCTTCTCAAGTTAGCACAGTACCTGGCCAGCAGGCATACACAGAAGCTAGAGCTTTGCTTGATGTGTTCTGGCTATATAAAATTAATCCACGTTTTAATTTCCGGGTATCTGCGCAGAACTTGCTGGATGAAGATATGCGGCGAGTTAACAGATACTTGAGTAATGATGACGATTGGAAATCGCTTGCCAATGATTTTGGCTATCGTACGGTGATGTTTAGTATAGAAGGGCGCTGGTAAGCCTTTTTAAGTGAAAAATTCTTAATTAAGAGTCTTGTGAGGTTAAGGGGAGTGCTTAAAAGCTCAGCCTCTTCCGTCGCATACTTCTTTATCTTTGGCTTTGAACTCTATTTCCAAGTCAGTTCTAAATTGTTCAAGCTTGGCTTGGTAGTTTTCAGCATCGCCATACTCCACAAAATTGACATACCGCGCATGTCGTCCCATCATTTTTCTGGCATGTTTAATCGGGCAAAAATATTGCTCAGTGCGGGCAATAATCTCAGTTGCATAAGCGAGCAATCCGTTGCCATAAGTGCAATACATGCAATGACTTTTTTCAATCCAATTGAGATAGCTTAGGTGATGACGATCAAAAATGATGAAGTCACCTCGCTTTACCATTGCTATTTTATAGATGGGGAAACATGTGAGTTGATAAAAACTCACACATAAATCTAGTAACAACATTGGAAAAATCATGCTGTATATAATGGGCGCGGTGATTAAATTGAGCGGGCGATTGCCCAGCCATTTCATTAGTCCGATTTTTAGCTGTTTATGGGCCTGTTTCACCGACTGTTCAAATTCAACTCGCTTACCCTTAATGCTAAAGTTAAGATGTACTTGCCGTTCTTGTAAGGCTTTTTCTAGTTCTTTTTCAGCAGCTTCTAGCTGTGCAAGTAAGTGGCGAATTCGGTCGTTCATAAATGCTTTCTTGGATGGATCATGCGTTGAGCATCATAGCAAGAAAGGGGTATTTTGTTTTGAATGTTTGCGTGGTAAAGGGGATTTTTTGATTGCAAGAAAATATATCAAATCAATATAACTTTTCTTGAGTTCTATTCACGATTGCCTGAGGATTTGCATATTGCAGTCTCTAGTGATGGCGGTAGGCAAGAAAGAGTATTACCTGGTCAGTTACGAGCATCAGAAGTGCAAGTGGGACGACATTACCCGCCACAATATACTGCTGTTCCAGAATTTATGAACCGCTTCCAATTAAGCTATTTAACATCCTGGCGTGCTCTTAAATTGCCTTATCAACGCTTACCTATTATCGCTTGCTCACATCATCGTTTGTTATGGATTCACCCTTTTTTAGATGGTAATGGTCGCGCTGCTAGATTGTTTGCAGTACTAGGGATGAAAGCTGCGGGCATCGATGGCATTGGCCTTTGGTCTCCGTCAAGAGGTTTGGCGCAAAGAGTTGATGACTATAAGGCCCTGCTTCAAGATGCAGATAGCTTACGCCGTGGGGATTTTGACGGTAGAGGCAATCTATCGCTCGCTGCATTAAAAGCCTTCTCAGCGTTTTATGTGGACGTTTGTTTAGATCAGGTTCAGTTTATGAGTGATATGTTTGAGATGGGTAGCCTGACACGGCGCGTTGAAAATTTTTTCTCTATCATGTCTTCTATGATGCCAATAAAAAAAGAAGGTTATAGGCTTGTGGTGGAGGCCATTGTTCGGGGTGAATTTTTAAGAGGTGAGGCTTCGAGAATAACTGGCTTAGGCGAGCGTGTAGCACGCGATGTACTCGGTGATTTAATTAAGCGAGGGTTCTTAAGGTCCGACTCTATGAAAGGGCCTGTTCGCGCTGCTTTTCCAGCAATGGCGACGGGTTACTACTTCCCCAATCTTTTTCCTGTAGGATCTATTGCAGAGCTTACAAGCTAGATTTTTATTGTTTTTTTCGCGTCAAAGCTAAATACAAAGCTTCTACTTTGTCTCTTGCCCATGGGGTTTTGCGGAGAAACTTGAGGCTGGACTTAATGCTAGGGTCGCTGATAAAACAATTAACTGGGATGCGGTCAGCGAGGCCATTCCATCCATAATGCTCAAATAGCGAGGTGACAATGGCTTCGAGCGTGATGCCGTGGAGTGGATTGTTGGCTTGGTTGTTTGATGTCGTCATTAAGGTTAAATCTGGCCAAAAGTGAGACAATTATACGACGAGTTGGATGGGTGTTTTGTTAACATGTTTATTAACGAGTTAAATGTTTTAGAATTCCCATGCAAAAAGCCCCATCATTATTTGTTTCGCACGGTGAGACCACCTTTGCGCCTGAGAAAAGCGGTTTTTGTGGTTTCATCGCATGGGCAGACCAATCAATTCGAAGTGACGACGACGGCTTTAAATGAAGTCATCCAAAAAATGGATAAAAAAGAGCCACTAAATTTAGTGGCTCTTTTAGTATTTGGCTCCTCAACCTGGGCTCGAACCAGGGACCTACGGATTAACAGTCCGGCGCTCTACCGACTGAGCTATTGAGGAATCGGTGAAGGCGTGATAATAAAGACTTGTAGCCTTTTGGTCAATAAGAAAGCGTAAAATTATGACATATTTTTTAAGCGGTACAAATGTCATTTCTGCTAAATATGCACTATAGTATCGAGGGCAAAATTTCTTTGACGCACGCCACATGGGCTTAATGCCATGTGCTCATTAAGGTCTTAATTCAATTCTCTCGCTATGCGCCACTTTAAATCTGAAACAAACGCTGCAAGCAAGACTCGTCAACATAGTGATTGGCAGGTCATTAAAAACCTGATGCCTTATATTTGGCAGTTTAAATTCAGAGTCGTTATCACGCTCATTTGTTTGGTCTTTGCCAAGGTCGCCAATCTAGGCGTGCCGATTGTACTTAAGAAAATTGTGGATACGCTTAGCATCACCACACCTCAGGCATTAGTGGTGGTGCCGGTGAGTTTAATTTTGGCTTATGGATTATTGCGCCTATCAGCCTCTTTATTTGGTGAGTTAAGAGAGCTCATTTTTGCCAAAGTCACTGAAAGTGCGGTCAGAAAAGTCGGCTTGCAAGTTTTTAACTATGTGCACTCGCTATCACTTCGTTTTCATTTGTCACGTCAAACGGGTGGGATGACCAGAGATATTGAACGAGGCACCCGCGGCATTCAGTCGCTGATTTCTTATTCGCTTTACAGCATTATTCCAACAATCATTGAGCTTTTGATGGTGCTGGGTTATTTCTTCTTTGTATACAACCTTTGGTTTGTGTTGATTACGCTGATTGCGCTGACTTGTTACATCGTATTTACCATAGTGGTGACAGAGTGGCGTACTAATTTTAGACGTCAAATGAATGAACTGGACTCTAAAGCCAATCAACGCGCAGTGGACTCCTTAATCAATTTTGAAACGGTCAAGTATTTTGGTAATGAGCAATACGAAGCCATCCGATATGACGAAAACCTTAAAAAATATGCGCAAGCCTCAGTGAAGTCGCAAAAATCTTTAGCACTTTTAAACTTTGGCCAACAGACTATTATTGGTGTTGGATTGATCTGCATTCTAGGCCTAGCAAGTTCTGGTGTGGCAAAGGGAACCATGACGATTGGAGACTTGGTGCTGGTCAATGTGTTGATGATACAACTTTATATTCCGCTCAATTTCTTAGGGGTACTGTATCGTGAAATGAAGCAATCGCTTGCAGATATTGACCGCATGTTTGCTTTACTTGAAGCACATCAAGAGGTAGCGGATAAGCCTGGTGCGTTGCCTTTGGTGGTTGCATCCTCTGCACTTGGCCCACATGTGATTTTTAGAGAAGTTTCATTTCACTATGAGGCGAATCGTCAAATTCTCAATCATGTTTCTTTTGAGATTTTACCGGGCCAAACCACTGCAGTGGTGGGTCATAGTGGTGCTGGAAAGAGCACTTTATCTCGACTCTTATTCAGATTTTATGATGTACAAGAGGGCGCTATTTTATTTGACGGCCAAAACATTCAAGATGTTCAGCAAGCGAGCTTACGCCAAGTCGTTGGTATCGTACCTCAGGATACGGTGCTCTTTAACGACACGATAGGCTATAACATAGCCTATGGTAAACCTGGCGCAACGCAATCAGAGATCGAAGCGGCAGCTAAGTCAGCGCAAATTCATGACTTTATCGTGAGTTTGCCAGATGGATATGAGAGCGCAGTGGGCGAGCGTGGACTCAAGCTCTCTGGGGGTGAAAAGCAAAGAGTAGCCATTGCACGTACTTTGCTCAAACATCCTGCTTTATTGATTTTTGATGAGGCGACATCTGCGCTTGATTCTGAAACTGAGCGGTCCATTCAAAATGAACTTAATGACTTAGCTCGCAACCGATCTACCTTAATTATTGCGCACAGACTTTCAACCATGACACACGCCCACCAAATTCTAGTAATGGAGGAGGGGAAGGTTGTTGAGCGCGGGACTCACGAATCATTGCTCGCACTAGGGCAGCGTTATGCTGAAATGTGGCGCGTGCAACAATCTCAGAACGTTTTTAGTTAAGTCATTGTCAATGTAAGTGCAATAACAAAGCTGTTGATACATTTTATAAGACTATTTTAAAAATTCAAATTGATGGATGTATGGACCCACTTTTAAATCGCAGTATCAAACTCAATCATGGCGCACCTGAAGAAATTAGGTCGCAAATAAGAGCTTCTTTTCATCAAACCGCTGATTTATATGAAAGCTTGTTTGATTGTTTGGCATCTGATGAGGCTTATTTTATTAAGCCGATTAGCTTACGTCATCCGCTTATTTTTTATTATGGTCATACCAATACATTTTTTATTAATAAACTGATCCTCTCGGGTCTGCTTTCTAAGCGAGTTAATTCGAAATTTGAGTCTATGTTTGCGGTTGGCGTCGATGAAATGGGTTGGGATGATGTTAACGATCAAAACTATGACTGGCCGCAAGTTCATGAAGTGAAGGCTTATCGTGTTCAGGTACGCAAAGTCGTTGATCAATTAATTTCAGAGTTGCCTATTAATTTACCTATTGATTGGAATAGCCCTTGGTGGGTCATCTTAATGGGGATTGAGCATGAGCGAATTCATTTAGAAACCAGCTCAGTGCTGATCCGGCAACATGCACTAAAGTATGTGAAGCCTTCAGCGGATTGGACGATTTGCCCTGAACAGCAAGCGACAGTTCCTGTCAATCACCTAGTTAAAATTCAAGCCCGCGATGTGAAACTTGGTAAGCGAGATGATACCTACGGTTGGGATAACGAATACGGGACTTTCGAGAAGCATTGTCCGGCATTCGAAGCCGCAAAATACTTAACTTCTAATGCCGAGTTTTTTGATTTTGTTGAGGCAGGTGGTTATGTCAACAATGATTATTGGCTTGAGGAAGGACTTTCATGGAAAAATTTTGCCAACGCGACGCATCCTACTTTTTGGGTGAAGCATGGAGGAGAATGGAATTTGCGAGTGATGGCAGAGGAAATTGCCATGCCATGGAGTTGGCCCGTGGAAGTCAACTACCATGAGGCAAAGGCGTTTTGTCTCTGGAAAAGTAAACAATTAGGGTTAACGGTCAGGATGCCAACAGAGGCTGAGTGGTATAGTCTTTATGATGCGGCTGGATTATCAGAAAGTACAGTTTTAGATGGTTGCGCTTCCAACATGTACCTTGATTATTTTGCGTCCTCTTGTCCTGTGAATAAGTTTGCACATGGAGAATTTTTTGATGTAGTAGGTAATGTCTGGCAATGGACTGAAACGCCGATTTTCCCATTTGATGGTTTTAAAGTGCATCCAATTTATGATGATTTTACGACCCCGACTTATGATGGACGTCATAATTTGATCAAAGGTGGCTCATGGATAGCGACCGGTAATGAAGCGTTGAAGAGCGCACGTTATGCATTTCGTCGTCACTTTTTTCAACACGCGGGGTTTCGTTATATCGTGACTAATACACCTATTGAAGACCATTCATCTCATTATGAAGATGATAAACAACTTTCAGAATATGCGGAATTTCATTATGGTGATAGTTACTATGGGGTTCCTAACTTTCCAAAAGCATTGAGCGAGCTCGCAATCGAAGTGATGAATGGTCAGCCAATGAGCTCGGCATTAGATTTAGGCTGCGCAACTGGCCGGGCAACTTTTGAGTTAGCTAAACATTTCGATCATGTGACTGGGATTGATTTTTCAGCCCGATTCATTGGTCTAGCGCTTAAGTTAGCTCAGCAGGGCGTTTTACGCTATACCATGACTACAGAAGGTGATTTAGTGAGCTATCAAGAGCGAACACTAGCTGAGTTAGGTTTAGAAGGCGTTGCTAACAGAGTCGATTTTTGGCAAGGCGATGCTTGCAATCTGAAGCCTAATTTTACTGGGTATGATTTGATTTTAGCGGCTAACTTGATTGATCGTTTATATAGTCCAAGACATTTTTTAAATGCCATTCATGAAAGATTAAATATGGGTGGGGTATTAATGATTACTTCACCTTATACATGGCTGGAAGAACACACGCCACGTGATGAGTGGATTGGTGGTTTTAAGCGAGATGGTGAAAATGTCACTACGCTTGATGGTCTAAAAGAATTGCTAGGCCAACACTTTGCGCTGATGAAACAGCCGTTGAAGGTGCCCTTTGTGATTAGAGAAACCCAACATAAATTCCAGCATACCTTGTCTGAAGTGACCTTCTGGAAGCGTATTCGTTGATCAAGCAATTCGATACAGCCATTAGCCGTCAAGGCACACTCTCGCTTAAATATGATGGCGTGCAGCAAACTTTTGGCAAAGCAGATGTTCAGCCGATGTGGGTTGCTGATATGGATTTTGCCGCACCTGAGGATGTCGTTACAGCCTTAAAGAACAGAGCTGAGCATCCGATTTATGGCTACAGCATGGCGCCAGAATCTCTTTATGATGCGTTGATGGATTGGATGCGCCTTAGGCATAGCTGGGATATCAAGCGTGAATGGATTGTGCTGACGCCTGGGGTTGTTCCATCACTAAGTCTGGTCGTGGCATCACTCACTAATCAATATGATGGTGTCATTGTCCAGCCCCCAGTGTATTTTCCATTTTTGTCCGTTGCGAATAATACAGGTAGGCGTTTGATAGAAAACCCGCTTGTGCTAACGCTCGATAACTTTGGTCACTCGACCTATGAGATAAACTTTACGCATTTTGAAGAATGTGCAAAACAAGCGAAGATTTTACTGCTTTGCTCCCCCCATAATCCTGTTGGCAGAGTATGGAGTAAAGCGGAGTTGCAAACGCTCTTAGCCATTGCAAAACAACATGACTTGATTATTTTGGCTGACGAAATTCATGCGGATTTAGTTTATCCCGATGCACAGCATCATGTACTTGGCACCTTAGATCTTGAACAAGATACCGTGATAACAGCCGTTGCTCCTAGCAAGACATTTAATATCCCTGGCTTGGGTCTATCAGCGCTTATCGTGCCCCATGCCACTCATCGCAAAGCAATTCAATCGCATTTAGCGGCGATGGGGGTATCGGTCACCAATCCATTTAGTTTGGTTGCTTTTGAGGCGGCTTATCGCCATGGGCATGATTGGTTAAATGCTTTGCTTGCTTATCTTTATGAAACTCGGAAAATGGTGATGGCTTATACCCAAAAACATTTACCTAAAATTACGGTTGTGCCCGCAGAGGGTACTTATTTGTTGTGGTTAGATTGCCGTCAACTAGGGCTTAGTGATCATGACCTTCAGCAATTGTTTCTTGAAAAAGCAAAGCTTGCTTTGTCGCCTGGCACAATGTTTGGTAAGGGAGGGGAAGGGTTTATGCGGATGAATATCGGTGCTTCGCAAGAGAGTATCTTACTAGCACTTCATAAGCTTAAGCAGGCGCTAAGCTAGCTTTTTCTCTTTAATGAGAGCGCGTTAACACAGTATCGCAACTTGCTTGGTGCTGGACCATCAGGAAATACATGACCTAAATGAGCGTCGCAAGTGTTGCAAGTAATTTCAACGCGGCTTCTGTCGAGGCTGTCATCTAAGAAATAAGCGACTGCATTTTCTTGAATTGGCTGGGTGAAAGATGGCCAGCCAGTGCCTGAATCAAATTTTTCGGTTGAATCAAAAAGTAAGGTGTCGCAACAGGTGCAAGCGTAAATCCCAGCTTCAAAATGGGTGCACATTGGTGAGCTAAATGGACGCTCTGTGCCAGCGTTGCGGGTGACATAATAAACATCGTCGGAGAGCAGTTTTTTCCATTGTGCGCCAGTTTTTACTACGCGCTTGTCTGGCGTTAAATTGCCTTCGCTGACTAACTTCTGAATACTTTCCCAAGTGAGCATTTAAACATTCCTGATGTATATTTTTTAAGTCCTCAATGGACTTGATATTTCAGCAATTCGTTCCGTATATTAAAAAATATGCGCTTTGATGCTTTATAAAAGTGCTTGTTCAATTCGGTCTAAAGCGTTTCTAAGGTTGTCCATCGAGGTGGCAAATGAAATCCGGAAGTAGCCTTCTGCGCCAAAGGCTGAACCTGGAACAACAGCCACGCCTACTTGCTCAAGTAAGTACTCTGAAAGCGCCATATCAGTCGCTTCATTGATTTTGCCTTCTTTATGCAGATTGTTGATTGCATCTCGCGCATCAGGGAATGCGTAGAACGCACCGCCTGCTTTAATGCACTTTAGACCCCGCATATTGTTAAAGCGGTTCACAACATATTCATGTCGCTCAATAAATGCTTTGACCATGGGTTGTATACATTCTTGAGGACCATCTAGAGCAGCCTGAGCTGCTACTTGAGAGATTGAAGTTGGGTTGGAGGTTGATTGCGATTGTAGAATTTCCATCGCTTTAATAATATAAGCAGGGCCTGCGGCATAGCCAATACGCCAGCCTGTCATTGAGTATGCTTTCGAAACACCATTTAATACGATGCAGCGTGATTTTAATTCTGGGGTTGCATTGAGGATGTTGTAGAATTTTTCACCTGTGAGATTGACGTGTTCATACATATCATCCGTTGCGACCAAAATGTGTGGATGACGTTTTAACACCTCACCTAGTGCTTTTAATTCATCTAGTGAGTAAACCGCGCCAGTTGGATTAGAAGGTGAGTTAATCATGAAGAGTTTAGTACTCGGCGTAATTGCCGCTTCTAACTGCGCGGGCAAAAGTTTAAAACCTTGTTCGATGCCACATTCAATAATGACGGGTTTTGCGCCAGCTACTAGAGCGATATCTGCATATGACACCCAATATGGTGCGGGAACGATGACTTCATCACCATGGTTGAGTACTGCTAAAGCAAGGTTGAAAATACATTGTTTGCCGCCTACGCCAACAATGACCTCTTTTTCTGTGTAATCAAAACCATTTTGATGTTTGAATTTCGCAACGATCGCTTTTTTTAAGCCAGGAATACCTGCGACGGGCGTGTATTTGGTAAACCCGTTATCAATGGCTTGTTTAGCAGCGTCTTTAATGTGTTGTGGTGTATCAAAGTCCGGCTCACCAGCGCCAAGACCAATAATATCTTTACCTTCAGATTTTAATTTCGCTGCTCTTGCTGTTACAGCAAGGGTTGGTGACTCTTTGATGGCTTGAACACGTTGAGAAAGAATAAACTGCGCTGCTTGTTCCAAAATGACGTCCTTGAGCTTGAGTGTGAGCTAAATCATGATTTTACTCAAAAACCAGTTCTCTTGAAACCTGCAGCACCTTATTATTGCGTGCTTATTACACTTTTATACAATTTTAATAGAATTAGTGCCGTTTTTTACAGTTTTCTCCGCAGGTGATTGCTGTATTAAATTCTTCTGCAGTGTCAGCATCGATATTGCCAATCGCTACTTTCATGGCTTGCACTTCGGAAGTGTTACCATTTTCTGCAGCCATTACGCCAAGCCTAAACATGGCGTCGATATTTCCTTCGTTAAGCATTAAAGCATGGCGATAGGATTTTTCTGCTTCCGTTTTTTGGTCACTATGCTCTTGTGCAACGCCAAGTTCAAACCAAGCCTCCGTATTATTCGGTTCTTTAACAATCCATTTTTGTGCGATACCGAGCAATCTTGACCATTCTTCTTGAATTTCAGGTTCAGCTATTTGCATAAAGAGTGGCTTGTTGACATCTTCTTCTTCCCAGAAAGTTTTGCCGTCAATCGGGTATTGGGTTTCGGCGGGTTGTTTTTCAAGGGCCGCTAACCATTCCACAGGAAGCGCGTAGAAGTAAGCATTTCGACCTGGAGTCTTGAATGTATTGATACCAATTAAACGACCTTGGCCATCAAATAAGCCGCTTCCGCTAGCTCCCATCGCGAATCGAGCTGTGCTACGAATGATATTCGCACCCTCATATGGATAAACTGCTTTCAATGCGCCAAAGGATGTAATTGGGGCAGGGGATGCACTTGAATGTCCGATAGCAATGATTTCATCGCTTTTTTTCATGTCATTGACTGAACCAATAACGGCTGGCGGGAAAGGGAGGTTGTCCGCGGTAATGAGGCATAGGTCATGATAACGATCTGCTTGGATAGATGCGATTGTAAAGCTATCTTCACCACGTGAAATCCAGGGTTCTTTGGTTTGTCTAAAGATATGGCAATTCGTTAGCACTTTATTTTGCGCCACAATCACACCCGATCCATAGGCTAAACTGCCATCAGGATTGTAGCCACGGATCATGACAATTGAGAAAAATGAACCAAGTAGTTTTTCTTTGTCGAAAGCTTGTGCAATTGGTGTAAATCCAGCCAGAAGGAATGCGGCTAAACTTATAGCAATTTTTAGGTGACGCATGTCATGCTCCAATGGTTTTATAGTTTTTAATATAAAGGCAAATTAATATGCTTTATTCCTTGACCAAGAACACAGTATAAAGTTCGATGCCTGCTAAAATAGCAGGATTCATAAAAGGTGCGCGCAATTGATTGTTACGTTTCCCAATAGTAAATATCAGCTTCATCAGCCGTTCCCTCCAGCAGGTGATCAACCGCAGGCAATTGATAAGCTCACTGCTGGGATTGAGGCTGGGATGAAGTTCCAAACCCTTCTTGGCGTTACTGGTTCTGGCAAAACCTATACCATGGCTAACGTGATAGCTAGGACAGGTCGACCGGCCATTGTCATGGCACCTAATAAGACACTGGCTGCACAGCTTTATTCGGAGTTTCGTGAATTTTTCCCAAATAATGCGGTGGAGTATTTCGTCTCTTACTATGATTACTATCAGCCAGAGGCATATGTGCCATCTCGTGATTTGTTTATTGAAAAAGATTCAAGTATTAATGAACATATCGAACAGATGCGCCTATCAGCCACTAAAGCGCTCCTAGAACGTGATGATGCGATTATTGTGGCGTCTGTATCGGCGATTTATGGCATTGGCGACCCTGTCGATTATCACGGAATGGTATTGCACCTGGAACAAGGTGAGAAGATGAGTCAACGGGATGCCATATTGCGCTTAGTTGGGATGCAATACGATCGTAACGATTTTGATTTTTCTCGTGGGTGCTTCCGTGTGCGCGGTGATGTCATTGATGTGTTTCCTGCTGAAAATAGTGAGACAGCAGTGCGCATCTCTTTATTTGATGACGAAGTCGAAACCATCACCTTGTTTGATCCGCTGACAGGCCAGATGTTTAATAAGATTGCTCGCTATACCATTTATCCTTCAAGCCATTATGTAACACCTCGCGAGACAACAGTACGTGCGATGGAGAAGATTAAGCACGAGCTTAAAAGCCGTGTGGATTTCTATATTAAAGAGGGTAAGTTAGTTGAGGCACAACGTATTGAGCAGAGAACTCGCTTTGATTTGGAAATGCTCAATGAAATCGGTTTCTGCAAAGGCATTGAGAACTACTCACGCCATCTGTCTGGTCGTGGACCTGGAGATCCGCCGCCTACATTGATTGACTACCTTCCTAAAAATGCCATCATGATTATGGACGAAAGTCATGTCACTGTTCCCCAGATTGGTGCGATGTATAAGGGTGATAGGTCTCGTAAAGAAAACTTGGTGGACTACGGCTTCCGTTTGCCATCTGCATTGGATAACCGTCCTCTCAAATTTGAAGAGTTTGAGCAAATCATGCGCCAAACAGTCTTTGTTTCTGCGACACCAGCTGATTATGAAGCTACCCATCAACAGCAGGTGGTTGAGCAGGTGGCGAGACCGACTGGCTTGGTTGATCCTGAAATTATCGTGAAACCTGCTGATACACAGGTAGATGACTTGCTCTCGGAGATTAAACTTCGTGTGGCTGTCGGTGAGCGTGTTTTGGCGACGACCTTAACCAAGCGAATGTCTGAGGATTTAACAGACTATTTGAGTGAGCATGGCGTTAAAGTGCGTTATTTGCACTCAGATATTGATACGGTTGAACGCGTTGAGATTATTCGCGATTTGCGATTGGGTGAATTCGATGTGCTAGTTGGGATTAATTTGCTAAGAGAAGGTTTGGATATTCCAGAGGTTTCTTTGGTGGCCGTGCTTGATGCTGATAAAGAAGGTTTTTTACGCTCAGAGCGCTCGCTTATTCAAACTGCAGGTCGTGCAGCCCGTAACTTAAATGGTAAAGTTATTTTTTATGCGAATCACATTACTCGCTCAATGAAGCTTGCAATGGACGAAACGCAAAGACGTCGAACTAAGCAGATTGCCTTCAATCTTGAGCATGGCATTACGCCTAAAGGGGTAGTAAAGCGCATTAAAGACATTATTGATGGTGTTTATGACAAAGATGATGCTGAACGTGAACGTAAATCCGCACAAGATCAAGCGAACTATGAAGTGCTAAGCGAGAAACAATTGCTTAAAGAAATGAAACGACTAGAGAAGTCGATGCATGATAGTGCTAAAAATCTTGAGTTTGAGAAAGCTGCTGATTTTAGAGATCAACTTAAAAAACTCAAGGAGAAATTTTATGGAGCGCAGGTTGATGATTTAACAATCTGAGTAAAAGTCGTGCCGTTTTGACTGCATAATGCAATAAACTGTATTAAAAAAACGCGCTAACATTCTGATAAAAAATATAAAAACCCCAGAAAAATATTAATTTGACTGGGGTTTTTTAGTGGGTGCTAATTACTTCTGTGTTTGAACGATGATAAGTGGCTCATCTTTTGCAGCTTCGTCAGCCTTCTTTTGCCATGCAGCAGTTTTCCGTGGTTTCTTTGGGGCTTCTGGTTC